>Ga0194118_10000610_pt1 | contig 58186 bp, 52 predicted proteins | sample TA2MahsurfametaG_2_FD_148662 | JGI IMG/M metagenome (GOLD analysis project Ga0194118, IMG submission 148662) | Freshwater microbial communities from Lake Tanganyika, Tanzania - TA2015013 Mahale N5 surface | ecosystem: Environmental > Aquatic > Freshwater > Lake | place: Tanzania: Lake...
GGTGAAGGCCGCCAGCAGGATGGCCAGGCGCGGCGTCAGCACCTTGGTGGAGACCACCGTGGCGATGGAGTTGGCCGTGTCGTGGAACCCGTTGATGTACTCGAACACCAAGGCGACCACGATCACCGTCAGCAGCAGGGTCATGGGAGAAGGGGGGGCTGGCGGGGTCTCAGGAGTTCTTGAGCACGATCTGCACGATCACGTTGCCCGCGTCGCGGCACCGGTCGATGACCTTCTCGAGCAGGTCGTAGAGGTCCTTCAGGGCCACCACCGTCACCGGGTCGTGGTCGGCCTGGTACAGGGCCCGGATGAGCTCGACCATGTGCTTGTCGGCCTCGCCCTCGAGGTACTGGAGCTTGTCGTTGCGCTCCTTCATGCGGGGGAGGTCGGGCGAGTGGCGCAGGTCGCGCACCATGGTCAAGAGGGTGTCCATGGAGTCCTCGAGCAACTGGGTCTGGCGCGAGAAGTCGGCCCGCTGGACCCGGGCGGGGCAGATCAGGAACCTCTCGGTGAAGCGCTCCAGGGTGCGCGGGATCTTGTTGAGCGCCGTGGCCAAGGCGTCGATGTCCTCGCGCTCGAGGGGTGTGACGAAGGTGGTGATGAGGCGCTCCTGGAGCTCCTCGGTGATACGTTCCTCCTTGCGGCGGACCAGCGCCGACGAGTCGAGGGCGGCCGCGCCGGGGCTGGCGAGGGTCTTGGCCAGCAGGTGGACGCTTTCCTGGGCCTCGGCCGCGCTGCGCTCCAGCAGGTCGAAGAAGACGTCGCCGCCGCCGATGAGTCGTTGGAGTGAGAACATGGTGTGATGGAAGGGTTGGAGGGTTTCGTGGAGATTACAGGAGGGTGACGATCCGGTGACAATCAGGACCCGGTGCGATCCTCAATAGTTGATCTGGGCCTGGAGGCTGATGCGGTCGGCGGAGGTGGTGTCGTTGTAGGGCGCCAGGCGGGTGTTGGTGCGGTCGAAGGTGTGCGTGTATTGCAGGGTGAACTCCACCGGGGTCCAAGGCGACCATTCGATGCCGAAATCCAGCTCGTTGACCAGCGAATGCGGGGCGTTCACCGCGAACTTGCGGCCGCCGGAATAGTACTGCCAGCGGGCGAACGGATACCAGTGGCCCAGCTTGTTCTGGTCCTTGTAGGCCAGCTGCACATAGCCGCCGTGCAGGGTCTCGGCGCCGATGGACCGGCTGCCAGGGGACAACTCCGGCCCCCGGCCCACGTTCCATTCGGCCTCGATGCCGAAAGGCTGGGGATACCACACGGCGCTCAGGCCGACGCGCTCGTCGGTGATGCCGCCGACCCGCGTCGACGGGATGAAGGAGCTGCCACCCACCGTGATGGCCTGCGTGCCCGAGACGAACCGTCCGGAATACGCCTGCACCCCGGCCTCGAAGAACTGGCCGTTGGAGAACTGGAACGGATAGCTCACCCGGGCGATGACGTGGGGCGTGTCGTTGAGGTCCAGCTTGTTGAGTCCCTGGCCGGAGTAGGCGCCGAACCCGACCACGCCATAGTCGCCCGAGCCCTTGAGACCCAGCTTGATGAGTTCGGCGTACCGCTTGCGGATCTCGTCGGGCGCCCAGTAGAAGAACGCTCCGAGGTCGCGCTCGCCCTCGGCCGCCGAATTGATGGCATCGACCCGCTCCAGCGGTCCGCGATTGCCCGAGGACTGCATGTTCGACCAGCCGAAGGGCACCTTGGACTGGCCGATCCGCACCCGGTATTCCTTGGCCTTGTCGAGATACACGTCGCCGTACAGGTCACGCAACTGGACGGAGAAATCGCCGCTGCCCGGGGAGGCGTTGAGGTCGGGCTGCACGTACAGGCCGAGGTGCTCGGAGACATCGCCGCTGAGGATGATGCGGCCACGGCGGATGAAGAAGGTGTTGTTCTCGGCCACCGACCGGTCGTTGGGCACGTTCAGCTCAGCCCCGTCGCGGTCCAGGATGGAGTGGTAGCGGAACTGGGTGTACCCGCGCAGGTTGAGCTGGTCGTACCATTTCGGCGCCTTGGGCTTCTCGGCGGACTTGTCGGCAGGCCTGGCCGGGGATGAGGGCGACGAGGACGACGTCGGCGCGGCAGCGGTCTCGACCGGCTTGGCGGACGAGGGCTGGACGGCGGGAGCCGGGACGGGTGTCGCGGGTGACGGCGGCGCCACCGTGGCCGTGGCCGTGACGGAGGGCGCCGGCCCCGATTCCGCCTGTGCGGCGGCGACCAGGTCGTCGTACTCCTGGGCCGTCAGGGTGCCGCGATCCTTGAGGACCTTGAGCAGCTTCAGCAGGGCCGGGTTGGAGGCCTCGGTGGAGAACGAGGGACCCGCCACAACCAGGGCGGCGGCCAGCAGGACTCGGCAGGAGAGGGATCGGCGCATGGACATCGGGGTCGGGTCCATTTTGGACCGGACACTGGCCGACGTTTGGGATTGCGTGTCACGAACTTAGGGCTCCGGAGTTACGATCATGTGACAAACGGATTCCGGTCCCCAGGGCGGGTGGGGGATGGCCTCAGTGACCGGCGGGGTGCCGGTACCGCCGCTCGCCGGCCCGCACGGCGAGGGGCAGGTGGTTTCCGGGCGGGGTGCGCGGGCAGGTGGCGAAGGGCGTGAAGGCGCAGGGCGGGTTGTAGGCGCGATTGAAATCGAGGGTCGTCCAATCGGAACCGTCCGGCTTGGGCGCATGCAGGAAGCGGCCGGCCGCGTAGGTTCCGCGCCCGTTGGTCGTGTCGCCGAAGAGCACGAACAGGTCGTCCGTCTCGGTGTCGACGGCCGCCTGGAGCCGGTGGGTGGCACCCTCCAGCTCAAAGACCAGGGTGCCCGCCAGGGGCAGGCTCTCCCGGGTGCCGATGACCGTGGCCAGCCCCAGGGTCGCGCCCGGGGCGGCGGGCTCGAGCCGGGCGGGCACGACCCAGCGCCGGGACCATCCGAAGCACGGCAGGCCGGTGAAGCCCGTGCGGGTCGGCGCCAGGGAATCGCGCACGCGCAGGCCCAGCCGTCCGTCGCGGTCGATCACCGAGATGCGCAGACCGCCCACCGAGAGCGTGTCGGGACGGGCACCCCGGGCGTCCGTGGCCACCGGGCCGCCGTCGAAGGGTTGCCCATTCCGGAGCACCGGGACGCCGGGCGACGGCTCGAAGCGCACCTCGCCACCGCGGCGGTGCCACACCCCGACCACCCCGGGCGCACGGCCGGCCGGGAAGACCAGCGCCTGATCCGGCCGCGACCCGCTGGTCGAGGCCCCCTCGGGCAACCAGTGCAGGCCGACGAGGCTGGCCCATCCATCGGTGCCCGCCACCGACTCGAGGCGCACGGCCCGCCAACGCGCCCAGTCGGCCTCCTCGGCCTCCGACGCGGCCATGCCGGGCCCGGAGGTGCAGCCCGGGATCATCGCCAGCAGGCCCAGCAGGCCCAGGAGCGCACGCAGCGGCCAGGTGGCGGCGACAAACGACCCTGCGGCCACGTTCGATGGTATCCTGGACGGGGGCTTCACGGGGACAGGTTGCCCGGACGGGGACGTCCACGCAAACGACCTGTCGGAAGGACCGGAGGGCCACGGCCGGTCGCAGGGGTTGGGATTGCCGCCCTCGCCAAGCGGATCCTCCGGCGGTGTTTCCGGATTGCCGACCACGGCCCCGGACCGGCTTCATGGAGTCGATGCCGCAAGCCTTCATCGTCGACGCCGTGGTGCGGGAAGTCCGCCGCCTCGAGGGCTATCCCGACCTCTCCGTGCTGGACCTGAGCTGCGGGGAGGGTGAGGTGCTGTCGCGGCTGGCGGCCGACGGGTGCCGAGTCCGGGGAACGCACTTCCGCGACGACGACTACATCGTCGAGGACCGGGCCCGCCTCGCCGCGCTGCCGATCACCCGTGGCGTGGACCTGCAGCAGCGCCTGCCCTTCCCGGACGGATCGTTCGACCTGGTGCTGTTGACCGAGGTGCTCGAGCACCTCGACTCGCATTTCCACATCCTCGCCGAGGTCTCGCGGGTGGTCCGTCCGGGCGGACACTTCGTCTTCAGCACCCCGAACCTGCAACGCCTGCATTCGCGGCTGCAGTTTTTCCTCACCGGCAAGCACAAGCTCATCCGCCGACGTGTCGGCTGGGACCAGACGGCGGCCGACCGGTACGCCTTCCACATCGGGCCCGTGGATTTCCCGCTGCTGCACGCCGCGCTCGGCTGGGAGGGGTTCCGGATCCTCCGGCTGGGCCTCACCCAGCTGAAACTCAAGTCGGTGCTGCTTTCGCCGCTGTGGCCGCTGGTCTGGCTGTCGTGCCGCCTCACCGTGGACAAGGACGCCCGGCGCAACCCCGTGCTGCGCGAGACCGAGCGCTCGCTCAACCGGTGGCTCTCGGACCCTTCGATGCTCTTCAGCGAGCAGCTCCTCGTGGTGGCCCGACGCCACGAGCCTCCCCGGGCCACGATCCCGCCACATTGATCCCGCCGGCGGCGGCCGGTGCCCCGGCAGCGGGAGGCTTGGCACCGGAGGGGGGAACGCCGGGGGGAGTGGCCAGGCAGGGCATGGACCAGGCGAGCGTGACCAGGAGGCCGATCGCACGGAAGGCATCGGGATTCATGGGATCGTCGGGGGCCATCGAAGCGACCCATGCGATCGGGAGCGCCGGATGGGTCGTCCGAGTGGTTGCCGTCCTCACTCGCTAGTCCAAAGGACGCAGGCCGTCGAGCCTGATCGGACCGGCAGGCGCCGGGGCAAGTCGATACGGTCAGCGCCGACCCTCTGGCCCCGGGAACCGCGTTCGGTCGACGCGGACCTCGACCGGCTGGTTGGGAACATTGCCTCCCAGGTTTGCCGACCCCGGGTTTCGAGTTCATACTCGAGGCTCCGGTTCCCGTGGCTTGAATCGGCAATCGACCATTCCGGCACCGCACCTTCAACCTCATGCATTCGGCGACCTTCCTGCAGGACCTGGCGGTGGTGATGCTCGTGGCCGGCCTGGTCACGGTGCTCTTCCGCCGGTTGCGCCAGCCCGTCGTGCTGGGCTACATCGCGGCGGGGGTGATCATCGGGCCGCACACGCCGCCCTTCCCCCTGATCCGCGACGAGGCGACGATCCACACGCTGGCCGAGCTGGGCGTGATGCTGCTGATGTTCTCGCTCGGCCTCGAGTTCAGCCTGAAGAAGCTGCGCCAGGTCGGGCGGACCGCCTTCATCACGGCCTCGGTCATCGTCCTGACCATGGGCTGGGTGGGCTACGAAGTGGGCCAACTCTTCCGCTGGAGCCCCATGGACAGCCTCTTCCTCGGGGCGATGCTGTCGATCTCGTCCACGACCATCATCGTCAAGGCCCTGGCGGAACTGGGGAAATCGAAGGAACCCTTCGCCCAGCTCATCTTCGGGGTGCTCATCATCGAGGACATCCTCGCCATCGCCATGATCGCGCTGCTCTCGGGCATCGCCACGACCGGCGGCCTGAGCGTGGGCGAGGTGGGCAGGACCCTCGGACGGCTGTCCCTCTTCCTCGTGGCGACGCTGGTGGCCGGGCTGCTCGTCGTGCCGAGGTTCCTGTCCTACGTGGCGGGATTCCGAAGCCCGGAGACGCTGCTGGTCACGGTGCTGGGCCTTTGCTTCGGGGTGTCGCTGCTGGCGGTCAAGCTCGGCTACAGCGTGGCCCTCGGGGCCTTCCTCATCGGGGCGGTGATCGCCGAGTCGCGCGAGATCCACCGGATCGAGGCCCTGGTGGAACCGGTGCGCGACATGTTCAGCGCGGTCTTCTTCGTGGCCATCGGCCTGATGATCGATCCCGCCCTGCTGGCGCAATACTGGCAGCCCATCGTGGTGATCAGCGTCGCGGTCATGGTCGGGCAGGTCGCCAGTTGCACCTTTGGCACCTTCCTCTCCGGCCACGACACGCGCACCTCCCTCCGGGTGGGCATGGGGCTGGCCCAAATCGGGGAGTTCTCCTTCATCATCGCCGCACTGGGGCAGGACCTCGGGGTGACCAGCAGGTTCCTCTACCCCATCGCCGTGGCCGTGTCGGCGCTCACCACGCTGGCAACCCCGTACCTCATCCGGGGCAGCGATTCGGTGGCGTCGCGGTTCGAGCGGACGGCGCCCAGGTGGCTCACCGACACCCTGCAGATCTACACCGACTGGGTGGGCCGGCTCGGCCGCCGCAATCCCGACCGGGTGAGCCGCTTCGTGCGCAAGTGGACGCTGCAGATGCTGCTCAACGTCGCCCTCGTCGCGGTGGTGTTCGTGGTGGTGTCGTTCGTGGCGGCCCGCTGGCCGGCAGGTCCCGTGCCGGGGGTCCCGGAGCCGTGGATGCGCTCGGCGTATTGGCTGGCCGCGGTGGTGCTGTCGCTGCCCATGCTCCTGGCGACCTTCGGCAAGCTGCGGGCGCTGGGCCTGCTGCTGGCCGAGACCAAGGTCACGCAGCGGTCGGCCGGCGTGCGGGCCCCGGCGATCCGGGCCATCGTGGCCCAGGTGATCCCGATCGGGGGATCGGCGATCCTCGGGCTGTACGTGCTGGTGCTCAGCTCGACGCTGCTGACCTCGGGACGCGCGCTGGCGGTGCTGGCCGCGATGGCCGCGGTGCTGGCCTGGGTGCTGCGCCGCACCTTCGTGCGGTTGTATTCCAGGGCCCAGAATGCCCTGACCGACACGCTGGCCGAGCCGCCTGCCGCACCCGGGCATGGACCGGGGACCTCCCCGCCTCCGACGCCGGAGCTTCCGGCCCTCCTGCGCGATGCGCACCTGCAGACGCTGCCGGTCGGGCCGGGTTCACCGGCCATCGGGCGGCGCCTGCGCGAGCTGCAGCTTCGCACCCTCACCGGGGCGAGCATCGTGGGGATCGACCGCGAGGGCGGCAGCCTGGTCAACCCGGGCGCCGACGAGGAACTGCGCGTGGGCGACCGTCTGCTGCTGCTGGGCAGCCCGGGCCAGCTCGAGTCGGCCCGAGGGCTCATCTTCCCGTCCCAAGGACGTCCGATCCCGAGGGCGGCCTGAGCCACGGCGCGCACCCGCCCCCCCAGAGGGACATCGACCCCGAGGCTCAGCGCGGGGTCCTGGGAGCCTGTCCAGGCAGCGTCTCGAGGCCGTTGTCCACGGCCCGCAGCTTGGCGTAGCGGGTGGCCACGGTGAAGGCGTTGGTCCAGGCGATGTAGTAGCCGGGAAGGCCGTCGAGGAAGCCGCCCTTGAACACGTAGCCCCGCAGGAAGCGCCACCGCGGACGCACCAGCAGGTCGATCCACGTGGCCCTCCGGCCCGCGGCCCGGGCCGTCTGGACGAAGGCCGTGCTGTACGGGCCGATCTTGGCGACCTGGCGGTCGATGCTCTCGTTGCTGTAGTGGAGCAGATCCGATCGGAGTCGGGCGACACGACCGTCGACCTGCAGCAGGGCGTGCGGGTCCTCGCCGCCCCAACGGGCCCGGCCACGGCGGGCCAAGCGGACGACCCGGTCGGGGTACCAGTCGCCGTGGCGGATCCATCGTCCGAGGAAACGGGTGCACCTGGGACAGCTGAAGGCCCCGACGCCCGGGTCGGCCATGGTGATGGCACGGGCGATCTCATCCCTGAGTTCCGGACCGACCACCTCGTCGGCGTCGAGGTTGAGCGTCCACTCGGCGGAGGTCTTGGCCAGGGCCGAGGCCTTCTGGGCGATGAACCCCTTCCAGGGTTCGCGCACCACCCGCGCGCCGTGGGCGACCGCCAGTTCCTCGGTCCCATCGGCCACGTCCTGCTGCAGCACGACGACCGTCTCGGCGGTCCAGCCCCGGACGCTCTCCAGGGCGGCTCCGAGACGATGGACCTCGGCACCCGAGACGACGTAGACCGAGATGGGCAGGGGTTGGGAGGGAGAGGACATGGGGGACCCGGGGCGCGACCGGAAAACGGAACCGGGACAACCCCGGGACCGGAGCGAGTGAACCATCCCCAGGGACGCTTGCCTACTCCCCTGCGGCGGGAACGGAAGGACCACGGGAGGCCCGCGGTGCCGACGCCGGGACGGCCAAGTCAGGCAAGCCCGACCGCGGCCATCACGGCCTCGCGGGTGGCCTTGGCCAGGATGGGCTCGAAGCCCGCCACGCGGATGGCCGTGTCGGGATCCTTCAGGCCGTGCCCGGTCATGGTGGCCGTCACCAGCGATCCCTCGGGGATCTCGCCCAGGCGCACGGCCTTGATGAGGCCGGCCAGCGGGGCGGCGCAGGCGGGCTCGACCATCACGCCCTCGGTGAGGGCCAGGAGCTTGTAGGCGTGCAGGATCTCCTCGTCGGTCACGGAGCGGATGGAGCCCTGGCTCTCGCGGGCGGCATCCACCGCGCCCTGCCAGCTGGCCGGGTTGCCGATGCGGATGGCCGTGGCGACGGTCTCGGGGTTGGGGACCGGGTGACCCAGCACCAGCGGTGCGGCCCCGGCGGCCTGCCAGCCCATCATGCGCGGCAACGTGTCCGAGAGGCCCGCGTCGGCGTACTCGCGGAAGCCGCGCCAATAGGCCGTGATGTTGCCGGCGTTGCCCACCGGCAGGAAATGGAAGTCGGGCGCGTCGCCCAGGGCGTCGCAAATCTCGAAGGCCGCCGTCTTCTGGCCCTCGATGCGCACGGGGTTCACCGAGTTGACCACCTCGACGAGGCCGGTCTGGCCCAGCTCGCGCACGATGTTGAGCGCGTCGTCGAAGTTGCCCTCGATGCTCACGGTGGTGGCCCCGTACAGCAGCGCCTGCGACATTTTGCCGTGGGCGATCTTGCCCTGGGGCAGCAGCACCACGCACTTGAGGCTGGCCCGGGCGGCATAGGCGGCCGCGCTGGCCGAGGTGTTGCCCGTGCTGGCGCAGACGACGGTGGTGGCACCCCGCTCCTTGGCCTTGGTGATGGCCATGGTCATGCCCCGGTCCTTGAACGAGCAGGTGGGGTTCATGGCCTCGTACTTGAGGCGCAAGTCGAAGTTCCCGCCGATGGCCGCCACGAGATTGGGCACCGGGATGAGCGGCGTGTTGCCCTCCAGCAGGGTGACGACGGGGGTCTCGGCGGTCACCGGCAGGAAGCGGGCGTAGCGGCGGATGACTCCGGGCCACGCGGCCGCAGGGGTGGGGGTGGAACTCATGACGTCGTCGATTGAGGGGAGGCTGACCGGGGTCGGTCGGTGGGAAAAGGGGGGGAGTCTCCGGGGGTCTCTCAGGCGGGGTCGGTGGGGCTTAGGCCATGGCCCGGGCGATGGCGTTCCACCACCCGTCGTGCAACTGGGCCACGGGCGCGGAGAGTTCCCCCGCAGGGGTCTTCAGGACGAGATGGTCGCCGCCCGCGGTGCCGATCTGGACCGCCGGCACGCCCATGGCCTTGGCCTGCTTGAGCACGCGGCCCGCATCGATGGCCGCGACCGAGACGACCACGCGGTTCTGGGTCTCGCCGAACAGGAGGGCGTCGAGACGGGCCCCCTCGGCGCAGGCGCCGAGGTCGACCATGGCCCCGAGGAAGCGGTGGCTCTCGCGGGCCACCTGTTGGCTGAAGCACGATTCGGCCAGGGTCACGGCCAGGCCGCCCTCGCTGCAATCGTGGGCGCTCTTCACCACGCCCTCGCGGATGAGGCCGAGCAGGGTGGTGTGCAAGGTCTGGGCGACCGTCAGGTCGACGCGCGGCGGCAGGCCGTTCTTCTGGCCGTGCACGCTCTTGAGGTAGGCGCTCCCGCCGAGGCCCTGGATCGGATCGGCCAGGTCCACGGGCGCCCCGAGCAGCAGGATGGCGTCGCCCGCATCCTTGAACCACTGGGTGGTGATGTGCTCGGGCTTCTCGATGATGCCGACCACCGCCACGGTGGGTGTCGGGTCGATGGCCCCCAAGGCCCCACGCTGGTTGTAGAGCGACACATTGCCGCCGGTCACCGGCGCGCCGAAGGCCCGGCACCCGTCGGCCAGGCCGCGGACCGATTCCTTGAGCTGCCAGAAGATCTCGGGGTTGTGGGGGTTGCCGAAGTTCAGGTTGTCGGTCGAGCCCACCGGGACGGCCCCGGAGCAGGCCAGGTTGCGGCACGCCTCGGTGACGGCCGCTTTGCCGCCCTCGTAGGGGTCGAGGTACACGCAGCCGCCGTTGCAATCGACGGTGAAGGCCACGTACTTGTCGGCCAGCGGCGCCGGGGGCTCGAACGCGTCGGCCGTGCCCGATTTGGCGGCCGCGTATTCGGCCTTGGTGACCGGAAGGCTGTCGGCCTTGATGCGGATGACCGCGGCGTCGCTGCCCGGGCAGACCACCGAACCGTCGCGCACCATGTGGTCGTACTGGCCGTACACCCAGTTCTTGGAGGCGATGGTGTGGTTGGAGAGCAGGGTCTTGAGGTCGCCGATCGGGTCGCGCGTGTCGGCGATGCCGTCGAGACGGAAGGCCCGGACCGCCGCCATGTAGGCCGCCTCGCTGGCCTCGCGCTGATACACCGGGGCCTCGTCGGCCAGCTTCTTGGCCGGCACGTCCACGACCACCTTGCCGCCGTGGCGCACCACCATGCGGCCGGTGTCGGTCACCACGCCGATCTCGGCCCAGGGCAGGTCCCACTTGTCGAAGACCGCCTTGACCTCGGCCTCGCGGCCCTTGTGGACGACGATGAGCATGCGCTCCTGGGACTCGGAGAGCATGATCTCGTAGCTCGACATGTTCGGGGCGCGCTGCGGCACCTGGTCCAACTCGATCTCGATGCCCGTGCCGGCGCGCGCGGCCGTCTCGCAGGTGGAGCAGGTGAGGCCGGCCGCGCCCATGTCCTGCATGCCGGCGACACACCCGGTCGCCAGGAGTTCCAGGCAGGCCTCGCAGACCAGCTTCTCCATGAAGGGATCGCCCACCTGCACGGCCCCGCGCTGCTGCTCGGCCGACTCCTCGGTGAGGTCCTGCGAGGCGAAGGCCGCACCGGCCAGGCCGTCTCGGCCCGTCGCCGGCCCGACGTAGAACACCGGGTTGCCGATGCCGTGGGCCGCGCCGCGGGTGATCTGGTCGTGCCGCAACACGCCGAGGGCGAAGGCGTTGACCAGCGGGTTGCCCTCGTAGCTCTTGTCGAAGTAGACCTCGCCCGCGACCGTCGGAATGCCGAAGCAGTTACCGTAATGGGCGATGCCGCCCACCACGCCGGAGAAGAGCCGGCGCACCTCGGGCTTGGACAGTTCGCCAAAACGCAGCGAATTGAGCGCGGCCACCGGCCGGGCGCCCATGGTGAAGATGTCGCGGATGATGCCGCCGACCCCGGTCGCCGCGCCCTGGAAGGGCTCCACCGCGCTCGGGTGGTTGTGCGACTCGATCTTGAAGGCGATGGCCACGCCGTCGCCCACGTCGATGATGCCCGCGTTCTCCTCGCCCGCACCGACGAGGATCTTCTCGCCCTGGGTCGGGAAGGTCTTCAGCACCGGCCGCGTGTTCTTGTAGGAGCAGTGCTCCGACCACATCACCGAGAAGATGCCCAACTCGGTGTACGACGGTTCGCGCCCGAGGATCTCGAGGATCTTCTGGTACTCGTCCGGCGTGAGGTTGTGCTTGGCGACCAGATCCGGGGTGATGGCGGGCTCGTGCATCGAAAGGGCTGACGATACGGAAACGCACCGGGGGGACAAGCGCGGGAAGACCCCGAGGCAGGCCGGGGAGAACCGGCCGTCGACCGGCCGGGTCGGGACCCGGGGACCCCCACACCCCGTTCACCCAGGCGTCACACGGGGCGCGTTGACATGGGGATGGGGTGCCAGTACTAGGAAGGAAGGTTCTCCGGAACCGCCCGATGAGCAGCATCCTGTGCGACCAGGTTCTTGTCCTCAACCGGCTGTGGCAGGCGGTCAACGTCTGCTCGGTCCGCCGGGCGCTCACGCTCCTCTTCGAGGGCAACGCCCAGGTGGTGTTCGGCATGGCCGACGGCGACTACCGGACGCTCAACTTCCAGCAGTGGCGCGACCTCTCGGCCTCGGAGCCCGACGCCGGGTCCTCGGTCGGCACGGTGTCCTTCCGCATCCGGGTGCCCCGGGTCATCCTGCTGCTGGGCTTCGACCGCTTCCCCAAGAAGGAGGTCAAGTTCACCCGGCACAACCTCTTCGAGCGCGACCGGAACACCTGCCAGTACTGCGGCAAGGTGTTCGACCGGCGCGACCTGAACCTCGACCACGTGATCCCCAGGGACCGGGGCGGACCGACGACCTGGGAGAACATCGTGTGCTCATGCATCCCCTGCAACACGCGCAAGGCCAACCGGACTCCGGCCGAGGCCAACCTGCGGCTGGTGCGCAAGCCCAAGCGCCCGAAGTGGCGGCCCTTCGTGCAGGTGAGCTTCGGGGCCTCCATGCACGACAGTTGGCGACACTTCCTCGACGTGGCGTACTGGAATGTCGAACTGGGCTCCGAGGTCCACTGAGGCAAACCCGTAGGATGGCAGGACTCCCCGGGGGAACCCCGGGGCCCCGGGAACTCCCCGGGCGGGGGACTCTTTCTCTCTGGGGGTACCTACCCGGCCCGGCCCGACGACCCTCAGTCTCGGGCACGCCAGAGGGCCATCAGGGTGAAGAAGGCGATGGCGACGGCGTAGGCCGAGACGCCGAGGCCCACCGACTGGGCCACCCCGCCCGCCTCGGTCAGGAACACCAGGGCCAGGCCCGGCGCCAGCGTCAGCAGCGACTCGGCCAGGAAGCACAGGGCCGCAAGGCCCCGGGGCGCCTCGTCGAGACGCCCGGACATCCACCGCCGATAGGACCATTCGCCCATCGAGCGCATGACCCAGGCATTCTGGAAATTGCGGGCGGCCACCAGCGCGCTGGTGGTGGCCACCGCGATGGACAGGGGCGGGAAGCACCCGACACCCAGCGAGGCCATCAGGTTGACCGGGATGCCCCAGCGCCAGCCCAGGCGGCGTGCCAAGGGATTGCCCTCCAGCGCGAGGTTCGGGGTGGCGAGCCAGGTCGAGACGAGGTCGGCCGTGCGCCCGGCCAGCGCCAGCGCGGCGAACAGGCCCCAGGATGCCGAGCCCGGCGGGACGAACTCGGGCAGGGAGGGGCTCACGACTTGCCGTAGATGGCGTCCGGCGTCTGGAGCTGCGGCTCGGTGACCTTCCAGGCACCGCCGTCGCCGTCGAGGCTGCGGAAGAAGCAGGACTGGTACCCCTCATGGCAGGCCGCACCGGTCTGCTCCACTTGGATGAGCAACGTGTCGCCATCGCAGTCGAAGGCCACGTCCTTCACCACCTGCACGTGGCCGCTGGACTCGCCCTTCATCCAGAACTTCTGGCGCGACCGGCTCCAGAAGAAGGTGCGGCGGGTCTCGAGGGTCTTCTCCAGCGAGGCGCGGTTCATCCAGGCCATCATCAGGACACGTCCCGTGGCCTGCTCCTGGATGATGGCGGGGATCAGGCCGTCGGAAGTCCACTTCAGTCGGTCGAAAAAGCTCATGCCGTGGGGTCGAGCATGGAAAGGACCTCGCCGATTGTAAACCGGACGGACGGGCCTTCCCTCCAGCGCCCCGGGGCGAGGGTCGCGGGATCGCAGGACGACTCCGGGCCCCGCCGGGCCGTCCGAGCCCGAGGGCTCAGTCGAGGCCGCAGGCCTGCCTGGCGCGGGCGAGAGTCTTCTGCGCCTTGGCGCGCGCCTTGACCGCCCCGGCCTTCAGGATGTCGCGGACCTCGTCGGGCCGGGCCGCCAGCGCGGCGCGCCGTTCCCGGAAGCCGGCGAAGTGCTTCCAGTACTCCTCAAACAATCCCTTCTTGAGGTCGCCGTAGCCCAGGCCTCCGGCGCGAAGGCGGGTCTCCCAATCGGCGGCCACCTCGGGTGCGGCGACCAGGCGCAGCAGCTGGATGGCGATGTTCCTGTCGGCGTCGGGCTTGGGCTCGGCCGGCGAACGGCTGTCCATCTGGATGGACATCACCCGCTTGCGCAGCGCCTTCTCGTCGCCGCTGAGCTCCAGGGTGTTGCCGTAGCTCTTGCTCATCTTCTGGCCGTCGGTCCCGGGCACCACGGCTACCGATTCCTGGATGCGCGGCTCGGGCACCACGAAGGTCTCGCCGTAGAGGTGGTTGAACTTGAGGGCGATGTCGCGGGTCACCTCGAGGTGCTGCTTCTGGTCCTTGCCCACCGGCACCACCTGGGTGTCGTAGAGGAGGATGTCGGCCGCCATGAGCACCGGGTAGGCGAAGAGGCCGTGGTTCACCGCGCCCAGGTCGCCGTCGGCCAGCTTGGCCACCTTGTCCTTGTAGCTGTGGCAGCGTTCGAGCAGGCCCATGGGCGTCACGGTGCTGAGCAGCCAGGCCAGCTCGGTGTGCTCGGGCGTGTCGGACTGCTTCCAGAACACGCAGCGGTCGGGGTTCAGGCCGGCGGCCAGCCAGTCGAGCGCCACGTCCATCGTGTACTGCCGACGCTTCGCGGCGTCGGTCAGCGACGTCATGGAATGGTAGTCGGCGATGAAGTAGCAGGCCTCGCCCTGCTCCTGCAGGCCGATGGCCGGGAGCATGGCGCCGAAATAATTGCCCAGGTGCAGGGCGCCGCTCGGCTGGATGCCGGTGAGAACGCGCATGGGCCGGAGGTTGCGGAGGCCCGGGCCCAAAAGGCAAAAGGCAAATGCCTGCCCGGGCATCCGGGTGAGGGCGAGGGCGGAGGGGCCTCCATGGGTGAGCGTTGGCTCTTGCGCGCACGGCGGCAGGACCATGCGCCCGCCACGGATGGCCCCCAACGGTGCGGACCATTGCGGTGCACGGGCCGGCTCGGGCATCCTTCGGACGTCGGCACGCATCCTCCCCTCAAGCCCGTCCCACCCCACCCATGCCCGCCCCCTGGAACCACACGACCGGCGAGACCGTGAGGATCGGCGACCTCGTGCGCCTCGGCGCGTGGCCGGGCGTGGTGGTGGACCTCGTCGAGCGGCCATCGTCCGAATCGACCGGCTCGTCCGACGACGCCGGCGAGGGTGTGCTCTTCGAGGGACCCGACTTCGGGCGGCTCCTCACCGCCACCCTCGGACCGGACGTCCGACTGGTGCGCCGGGCTCCCCCGGGCTGAACCCGGGCTGAACCAGGGGGCCGGACATCGCGGCCGTGGGTGGGCCTGCCGGGCTCTCAGGCCAGCCGCAGGTGCCCCAGCTCCCGCAGGGAACTGTAGCCCTTGGCCCACTGCTCCGACGGGCGGCCCAAGATGACATGGTCAAGCACCTCGATGCGCAACAACGACCCCGCCCTCAGGATGTCGCGGGTGATGCGGATGTCGGCCTCGGAGGGGGTGGGATCGCCGCTGGGATGGTTGTGGACCATGACGATGGAATGGGCTCCCGACGCGATGGCCGGACGGAAGATCTCGCGGGGGTGCACCAGCACCTGGTCGACCAGCCCCTCGGTGACCGTCTCCATGCGGATGAGCCGGCAACGGGTGTTGAGCAGCAGCACGACCATGCGCTCGGCCTTCCAGCCCGAGGCCGTGTCGGCCAGGAGCGCGGCGATGCGCGAGGGGGTGTCGAGCAGCGGCGCGCTGCCGATCGATTCGCGCGAAACCCTTCGTCCCAGTTCCAGGGCGGCCAGGAGGAGGGCCGCCTTGCCGGGCCCCACCCCTCGGAGACGCGCCAGCTCGGCATGCGAGGCCCGGCCGAGCGTGGCCAGGCTGCCGAAGTGTCGGTGGAGCGCCTCGCCGAGGACCACCGCGTTGGAACCGGGCAGGCCCGTGCGCAGCAGGAGGCCGATGAGTTCGCCGGTCCGGAGGTGCTCCGGGCCATCCAGGATGAGCCGCTCACGCGGGCGCTCCGAGGGCGGCACGGCCCGGAGACTGGTCGGAGGGACGGCGACCGCCGCCGGGGCCTCTCCCGGCGGGACAGCCTCCAGCCCATCCCCGTCGTCCCCGGGGGCCTCTCCCGGCGGGCCGGCGTCGTCCTCACGGCCCCCGTCGTCGTCGCCGCCGGGAGGGAGGTCGGGGAGGCCGGCGGGCCGTCGTGGATCGGGATCCGGGGCGGCCGGGACGTACGGACGGGCCGGGATCGACGGTGGCGGTGGCAGGAGGGTGGCGGGCCCGGGGAAGGCACCGGGAAGGTCGTTGAGTGGAGTCATCTCACTCCAGAATTCGCTCGGCGCGGGTCGATTCTTCCCGGAAATCTTGGTTTTTCTTCAACGGATGACGGTCGCGCCCCCGGTGGGCACCCCGGTTGGAACGGGTGGATCGGCCCCTCCCCTTGACTTCGCCGGGCACCAACCGTCCTCTTTTGGATCCATGATCCGCAGCGGCCTGCTCAATCCCCACCTGATGGCGCTCCTGGCCCGGGTGCGTCACACCAACCGGCTGGTCATCGCCGACTCCATGTTCCCGTCCTGGCCCGGCCTCGAGACGGTGGACCTGTCGCTGGTCTATGGCATCCCCACCGTGCCCCAGGTGGTCGAGGCGGTTCTGGCCAACTGGAAGGCCGGCCCCGTGTGGATGGCCTCGGAGTTCAACGACCACAACGACGGCGCCGTGCGCGCCGAGTTCCTGTCGGCCTTCGGTGGCACGCCCGTGATCTGGGAGCCCCACCTCGCCCTCAAGGCCCGCGTGCCCGGGTCGGTCGGCCTCATCCGCACCGGCGAACGGCGCATCTACACCAACGTGGTCCTCGAGTCGGCCTAGGCCCGGCCGGTGTCGACGCCCATTTCGCAGAGGGTCTCGGCGATGGCGTTCACCACGGCGCGCATGTCCTTCTCGAAGAGGCGGCCGATGTTGCCAATCCGGAACGTGTCGGCCTGGCTGATCTTGCCCGGATAGAGCAGGAAGCCCTTCTCGGCCACGCGGCGGTAGAACTCGGTCCAGACGAAGCGCGGATCCTTCGGGTACACGAAGCTGGTGATGATGTGGCTCTGCACCCCGGCCGGGAGGTACGAGGGCAGGCCGATGGACCGCATGGCCGCGATGAGCACGGCGTTGTTGGCCCGGTAGCGGGCGGCCCGGGCGGCGATGCCGCCTTCCTGCTCCAGCTCCCGCAGGGCCTGGGCGAAGGCGAGGATGCTGTGGGTCGGCGGCGTGTAGCGGAACTGGCCGTTCTTTTCGAAGCCCTTCAACTGGTCCAGCAGGTTGAGGCTCAGGCTGCGCGCCCAACCCTCGGTGGCCAGGATCACCGCGCGGCGGCACAGCACGAAGCTGAACCCGGGCACGCTCTCCACGCACTTGTTGGCCGACGAGATGATGAAGTCGATGCCGGCGGCCTCGAGGTCGATGGGGTAGCCACCGAAACTGCTCATGGCATCCACGATGTAGACCTTGCCGTGACGCCGGGCCACCGCGCCGAGGGCCTCGATGGGGTTGAGGACGCCGGTGGTGGTCTCGCAGTGGACGACCGCGACATGGGTGATGGCCGGATCGGAGGCCAGGAGGGCGTCGAGGGCCTCCGGCGTGGGCGGGACGTCTTCCGGCGTGCGCAGGATGGCGTGGGCGATGCGGGCGTGCTGGAGCATCAGGAGGATGCGCTCGCCATAGGCACCGTTGGACAGCACGGCCACCTTGCCCTGGGGCGGAATGGCGGTCTGGAACACCGCCTCGACACCGAAGGTGCCACTGCCCTGCATGAGGATGGCCTCCCAGCCCGCCTCGCGCGAAACGCCGCCCAGGGCCAGGATGGCCTGCCGCACCTCCGCCACCAGGGTGTTGAACTCCCAGTGCCAGGAACCGGCGTCATGGAGCATGGCCTGCTTGACCGCCAGCGAGGTGGTGAGGGGGCCTGGGGTGAAGAGCAGGGCGTCCTGGGACGTGGGCAGCTTGGGCGTCATGGTGTTCGTGGAAACCCGGGGTGGAGCGGTCCGCTCCCCGGGGCCACATGCCCAGCATCACCCGGAACCGTCGCCGGGATCAATTCCGGGCCGACGGAATGAGTCCTCGGTTGAAAGCCGGCGGCGGGGTTCCTAGCCTCGACCCGAAGAGCTTCCCGACCCGGCCCCGATCCTTGCCGACCCCAATCATGAATGCCGCCCAACCCCGCCGCACCTTCCTCACCACCGTCGCCGCCGCGGCCGCCGCCACGGCGGTCCTGCCCTGGTCCGGCTGCAAGCCCTCGGAGGGCGGATCGGGTGCTGCCGGCGGCGGGGCGCCCGGCACCGAGCCCATCCAGGTCGGCGAGTTCTGCTCGCTCACCGGCACCGAGGCCACCTTCGGCGTGTCGTCCCATGAGGGTACAGCCCTGGCCATCGAGGAGATCAACCAGGCCGGGGGCGTACTGGGCCGGAAGCTCCAGCTCCTGCACGAGGACAACCGGTCCACGGCCGGAGAGTCGGTGACCATCGTCAAGAAGTTCATCAACCGCGACAAGGTGGTGGCCGTGCTGGGCGAGGTGGCCTCGGGCCGGTCGCTCGAGGCGGGTCCGGTATGCCAGGCGGCGGGGATCCCCATGATCTCGCCCTCGTCGACCAACCCCAAGGTCACGGAGGTGGGCGACTGCGTCTTCCGCGTGTGCTTCACCGATCCCTTCCAGGGACGCCTCATCGCCGAGTTCGCCCGCAAGTCGCTCAAGCTCTCGCGGGTGGCGGTGTTCTCCGACGTGTCCTCGGCCTACGGCGACGGACTGCGGCAGTACTTCAGCGACGCCTTCACGGCGACCGGCGGCCAAATCGTGGTGCAGCAGAAGTACTCCTCGAAGGACAAGGACTTCAAGGCCCAGCTCACGGCCATCAAGGCGGCCAACCCAGAGGGCATCTGCGTGCCGGGCTACTACAACGAGGTCGGCCTCATCGTGAAGCAGGCCCGCGAGCTGGGCATCACCGTGCCGATGTTCGGCGGCGACGGATGGGAGGCGCCCGAGCTCATCCAGATCGCCGGCGGCGAGGCGCTCAAGAACACCTACTACTCCACGCACTTCTCGCCCATCCAGGACACGCCGGAGGCCAAGAAATTCGTGGCCGCCTACAAGGCGCGGTACAACGGCAAGACGCCCGACGCGATGGCCGCCCTCGGCTACGATTCGGTCCTGGTGCTGGCCGACGCCATCCGCCGCGCCGCCTCGGCCGAACCGGCCAAGATCAAGGCCGCGCTGGTCACCACCGACCTGGTCGCCGCCAGCGGACGCACCCGGATGGACGCGCAGCGCAACGCGCCCAAGGCAGCGGTGATCATCACGGTCGAGGACGGGAAGTTCAAATTCCTGCAGACGGTCGAACCCTGAGTGCACGGGGCGATGGGCCCCCAGGGATCCAACGCCAGCGCGCCACGGGCGGGCCTTCCCGCGTGACGCCCGGGCCCTTCAAGCGTGGGCTTCCGCCGGCGAGGGCCTTCGGCGTAGTCTCCGGACCATGTCCCCCACGCCCGATCCAGGCCCTTCCCGTGTCGCCACGTCCCGACGCTCCGGGGCGGTGACCCGGGCCTACGTCGCGGCCCGGCAGCGCTACGGGGCCGCAGGCGTCGACACCGAGGCGGCGCTGGCGACCTTGGCCGGCATCCCGATCTCGCTGCAGTGCTGGCAGGGCGACGATGTGCAGGGATTCGAGGGCGACGCGCCGGGATCGCCCGGCGGCGGGTTGGCGGTCACCGGAACGCACCCCGGCCGGGCCCGCACGCCGGCCGAGCTGCGCGACGACCTCGAGTGCGCGCTGTCGGTGATCCCCGGGCGGCACCGGGTCAACCTCCACGCCATCTACGGCGAGAGCGACGGGACGCCGCTGCGACGGGACACGGTGCACCCCGGGCAGTTCCAAGGCTGGGTGGACTGGGCGCGCCGGCTGGGGCTGGGCCTCGACTTCAACCCCACCTGCTTCGCCCACCCCATGGCCGCCGACGGGTTGACCCTGGCCCACCCGGACCGGGGCGTCCGCAGGTTCTGGATCGACCATTGCCGGAGGTCGCGGCGGATCGCCGCCTTCCTGGGCCGCGAACTCGGATCCCCCAGCGTCGTCAACGTCTGGGTGCCGGACGGCTTCAAGGACACCCCGGCCGACCGCGGCCGACCGAGGGAGCTCCTGGCCCAATCGCTGGATGCGGTGTTTGCCGAGCGGCTGCCGGCCCGGCACCTCGTCGACTCGGTCGAACCGAAGCTCTTCGGCATCGGGGCCGAGAGCTGCACGGTGGGCTCACACGACTTCCTCCTGGCCTACGCCATCAGCCGCCGCAAGCACCTCTGCCTGGACATGGGGCATTTCCATCCGACCGAGAGCGTGGCCGACAAGCTCACGGCGATCCTGCCCTTCGTTCCCGGCCTGCTGCTGCACGTGAGCCGCGGGGTGCGCTGGGACAGCGACCACGTGGTGACCCTGAACGACGAGTTGACGGCGGTGGCCCGGGAGGCCGTGGCGCCCGGGGTGCTGCCCCACGTGCGGCTGGGCATGGACTACTTCGACGCCAGCATCGACCGGGTGGCCGCCTGGGTCGTCGGGGCACGGGCTCTCGGGCGGGCGTTGCTGGCCGGGCTCCTAGAACCGCCGGGGATCCGTGCGGCCGAGACCCGCGGCGACCGGACCACCCGCCTCGCCCTGCAGGAGGAGGCCAAGGGCCTGCCCTGGGGCGCCGTCTGGGACGAGCACTGCCGGCGGCACGGCGTGCCCGTGGGCGAGGTCTGGCTGGAGCGGGTGGGCCGGCATGCCGCACGCACGGCCGGGGAACGGGCCGCGGCATGACGGTGCTCGAGGCACGGGGCGTGTCGAAGGCCTTCGGGCAGGTCGCCGCACTGCGGTCAGCCGACCTCCGCCTCGAGGCAGGCCAGGTGCACGGACTGCTCGGGGAGAACGGCGCCGGCAAGTCCACCCTCGTGGGCATCCTGACCGGCCTGCAGGCCCCGGATTCCGGGGTCGTGGCAGTCGGGGGCCAACCGGTCGCGCGGCTTACCCCCGGCTCGGCACGAGCCCTCGGCATCGCCTGCATCCACCAGCAGCCCGCGCTGGTGCCCGACCTGTCGGTGGCGGAGAACCTCGCGCTGCGGCTGGATCCCCCGCGGGCGCTGGGCCGGGTCCGGCGCGACCGGTGGCGGAGCCGGGCCCTCGACCTGCTGGAGCGGGCCGGCGGGGGCGTCGATCCGGACACGGAGGCCGGCGCGCTGCCGTTGCCGCTCCGGCAGCGGGTGGAGATCGCCTGCGCGCTGGGATCGGGCGCTCGGGTGCTGCTCATGGACGAGCCCACGGCCTCGCTGGCCCGTCCCGACCAGGAGCGCCTGCTGGCCCTCGTGCGGTCCCTGCGGGCCTCGGAGGTGGCCATCCTGTACATCTCGCACCGGCTGGAGGAGGTCGCCGCACTGGCCGACCGGGTCACGGTGCTCCGCGACGGGGCCACCGTCGCCACGCTGCCGGCCGGGCCGGGCCGCTCGGGACCCCATGACGTCGCCGGCTGGGTGCGCCTGATGATCGACCGGGATCCCCCGGCAGGGCATGCGGCCCCGGCGACGGCCGCAGATCGCGGCGACGGCATCGTCGACCCCAGGCCGCCCTTGGCGCTGGGACTCCGTGCCATCGGCTGCCGCGCCGTCGGCATCCAGGACGTCTCGATGGACCTGCCCGCGGGCCGGATCACGGGCCTGGCCGGACTCGTCGGGTCGGGCCGGACCGGGCTGGCGCGGATCCTCGCCGGGCTGGATCCCGCCGACGCGGGCACGCTGGAGATGGACGGCCGGAAAGTCCACGCGCGCACCCCCGCCGAGGCGATCGCGCTCGGGATCGCCTGCCTTCCCGAGGATCGACGCCGTCATGGCGTGATCTGCGGGATGAGCGTGGCGGCCAACCTCGCGCTGGCCAGCCCGGGCCGGGTGTTTCCCGGCGGTTGGCTTCGGGCGCAGGCGGAGCGGGACCTGGCCGGGCATTGGATCAGGGCCCTGTCGATCCGCACCCCGGGCCCCGCGGCCGAGGTGGGAACCCTCAGCGGCGGCAACCAACAGAAGGTCGCGCTGGGCCGATGGCTGGCCACGTCGCCCCGGGTGCTGGTGCTCGATGAACCCACGCAGGGGGTGGACGTCGGGGCCAAGGCGGAGATCCACCGGATCATCCGCGACCTGGCCGGATCGGGCATGGCCATCCTGCTCATCTCGAGCGACCTGCCCGAACTGCTCTCGCTCTCGGACCATCTCCACGTCTTCCGCGCGGGACGCTGCGTGGCCGGGTTCCCGGGTGGGTCGCCAGCGGACGTGGTGATGGCCGCGGCCCTCGGGGTGGAGGCGGCGGTGGCCAGGCCACCCGGGGAGGATGCCCCGTGAGCACCGACCTGCGGCGGGCACGCCCGGTCGCCCTCGTCCTCGGGGTGCTGGCCGTGATCCTGGCGGTGACGGCCCCCGGCTTCTTCAGCCGGGCCCAGTTGGCTCCGTTCCTCGCGGGGACGGCGCCGGTGCTGGTCGTCGCCTGCGGGATGGCCGTGCTGATGGTGACACGCGAGGTCGATGTCTCGGTGGGATCGCAGTTCGCCCTTTGCAGCGTGCTGCTGGGCCTGCTGCTGGGCGAGGGATGCCCGCCGGCCCTGGGCATCCCGGCGGCCGTCGCGGCCGGGGCGCTGTTGGGCGCCGTGAACGGGGCTCTGGCGGCCGGCCTGCGGCTGCCCGGGCTGGTGGTGACGCTCGGGACGCTGGCCATCGGCCGGGAGGCACTGCGATGGGCCCGGGAGGGCCGTTTCGTGCAGGACCTCCCGCCCTCGGTGCAATGGCTCGGACTGGGGCAGTCCCTGGGCCAGTGGGCGCTGGCCTTGGCCGCGCTGGCGGTGGCGACCGCCGTCTCCCTCGGCCTCCAGGGGCTGATGGCCGGCCGCTGGGTGCATGCGGCGGGCAGCGATCCGGCGGCGGCGGCGACGGTGGGGGTGCCGGTGCGACGGGTGACTTTCGGGGCCTTCACCCTCCTCGGGGCGCTCACCGGGCTGGCGGCGGCGCTCAACGTGGCGCGCTTCACCGACGTGGATCCCAAGACGGGCGCGGGCCTGGAAATGCAGGTGATCGCGGCGGCGCTCATCGGCGGGGTGTCCATCGAGGGCGGGCGTGGGGGCATCCTGGGCGTGTCGCTCGGGGTCCTGCTGCTGGCGGCCCTCTCCCCGGCGCTGGTGTTCCTGGGCATCCCGCCGGAATGGGAGCGGGTGTTGCAGGGGGCCATCGTGCTGGCCTCGGTCGCCGGCGGGACGCGGCGCGCGCCGGGAAGGCCCACGCCATGAGGCGGCCCGGGATCCCGGCGCCATCGCGGGAGACGCTCCTGGCCGCCCTGCTGATCGTCGAGGGAGCCGTCTTCTCGGTCACCGGGCATGGCTTCGCCTCCCTGGACAACGTCCTCGGCCTGGCGCGACTGGCCTGCGAGGGCGGGCTGCTGGCCCTGGCCCTGGCGCCGGTGGTGCTGGCGGGCGGCATCGACCTGTCGCTCGGGTCGCTGCTGGGGCTCTCCAGCGTGGTGCTCGGGCTGTTGTGGCGGGATGCCGGCTGGCCGTGGCCATGGGCCGCCGCCGGCGCGGTGGCATGCGGTGCCCTCGGCGGGCTGGTCAATGCCGTCGCGGTCGCCCGGTTGCGGGCCAATCCGCTCATCGTCACGCTGGGCACCCTGTCGCTGTTCCGGGGCCTGGCCGAGGCGCTGACCCGCGGGGTGGACACCGTCACCGGCTTCCCGGCGGCCTTCCTGTCCCTCGGCCAAGGAGCGCTGGCCGGCGGCGTCCCGGTCCAGGCGCCGCTGTTGGCGGCCGCGCTGGCCGGCTCGTGGCTGCTGGTGCACCGGCACCGGTGCGGGCGGGAGTGGCGGGCGATTGGATTCTCGGCCGAGGGCGCGCTGCACGCGGGCGTGCCGGTCGGCAGGCGCCGGCTGCAGGCCCACCTGCTGGCGGGCGTGGCGGCCGGGGTGGCGGCGGTGGTGCAGGTCTCGCGGGTCGGACAGGCCAAGGCCGACGCCGGCACCGGCATGGAGCTGCTGGCCGTGACGGCGGTGGTGCTGGGCGGCACGCACCTTTCCGGCGGCCAAGGGTCGATTGCCGGGACCTTCCTGGGCTTCGCGGTGCTGGCGGTGCTGCGCAACGGGCTGCAGCTCTCCGACCAGCCGGCCGAACTGGCCGGCATTCTCACCGGGGTGGTCCTGCTCGGGGTGCTGGTCCTCGGGGCGCGCCGGGGCGGGCAGCGCGGTTGAAAAAGCTGTCCATGCGATGGCCCCAGGGCGAGTCTCGCCACCGCATACCCTCCGCCGTCGACAGCGCCATGAACGCTTCCGAACCGAACCGATCCCGGCCCACCGCAACACCAGCCAGAATCCTGGTCGCCCTCCTGGCACTGATGTCCTGCGCGGCCGGATGCAAGCCCGCGGACGCCCCGGCGGCCTCCGCGGACGGCACCCGGGACAAGGCAGGCGGGCCCACCATCGCCCTCATGCCCAAGAGCAAGGGCAACGGCTACTTCGTGGCCGCGAAGAGAGGGGCCGAAGACGCCGCCTCGGAGCTGGGCGTGAAGCTGCTCTTCGACGGACCCACCGAGCCCGACCCGGCCCGCCAGAACGAGATCGTCGAGACCTGGATCACCCGGGGCGTCGACGCGATCGCCGTGGCCTGCGAGAACCGGGAAGCAGTCTCCTCGTCGCTGCGCAAGGCCCGCGCCCGTGGCATCAAGGTGGTCACCTACGACGCCGACGCCCTGCCCGACGCGCGCGACTTCTTCGTCAACCAGGCGACCCCGGAAGGCATCGGCAACGCCCTGGTCGACGAGGCGGCCCGCCTGCTGGGGGGTCGCGGGCGGTATGCGGTGATCACCGGCAGCCTGACCGCCGGCAACATGATCGAGTGGCAGAAGGCCATCGAGCGACGCAACGCCGACCGGCACCCGGGCCTGCAACGGATCGCCCTGCGGCCATGCGACGACCTGAAGGACCGGGCCTTCGCCGAGACCACGGCCATCCTCAACGCCCATCCCGATGTCGGCCTCATCATGGCGATCTGCTCCCCGGCGGTGCCCGGTGCCGCCGAGGCCGTGAAGCAGGCCGGCAAGGCGGGAAAGGTCCGGGTCATCGGGCTGGGGCTGCCCGGAGAGAACCGGCGCTACCTGCACGAGGGCGTCACCGACACGGTGATCCTGTGGAAGGTCAAGGATCTCGGCTACCTGGCGGTGCAGGCCGCCCATGCGTGCCTCGAGGGCCGGCTGCGGGCCGGCGCGACCCGCCATGACGGCGGCCGCCTCGGCGAGGTGCGCGTCGCCGACGGGCAGATCCTCCTGGGCGAGCCGTTCCTCTTCACGCGCGCCAACGTCGACCAGTTCGACTTCTAGGACGCCCCCTCTCGCCCACGCAACACCGCAAGCCCCAAGCCATGAGCCCGCAGGTCCACCTGGGCATCGACGTCGGCGCCGAGAGCGGCCGGGTGATGGCCGGCCTGTGGGACGGCCGCCGCATGGAACTGGCCGAGGAGGCGCGATTCCCCAACCGCTCGGTCGAGCTGGACGGCGTGCTGCGGTGGGACCCGGCCGGCCTGTGGTCGGGGGTGCGCGATGGACTGGCCCGCGCCGGACGAACCCATGGCGGGCGCGCAGTCTCGGTCGGGGCCGACACCTGGGGCCTCGACTACGTGCTGCGCTCGCGCTCGGGCGAACTCTTGGGCCTGCCGCGCTGCTATCGGGATCCCTCGCACCTGGTGGCCTTCGACGAGGTGCTCCAGCGGATCCCGCGCGAGGAGATCTTCGCCCGCACCGGCATCCAGTTCATGCCGATCAACACGCTGTACCAGTGGGTCGCGCACCACGCGCGCAGCCCCGAGGCGTTCGCGGCGGCCGACCGCTTCCTGATGATGCCCGACTGGCTGCACCACCTGCTCTGCGGCTCGGACGGCGTCGAGTTCACCAACGCCACGACCACCCAGTTCCACGATCCGGTGGGCCGCTCCTGGTGCACCGACCTGCTCGTCCGGCTGGGCCTGCCCACCCACGGACTGCCCGGGATCGTGGCCCCGGGCTCCCGGCTGGGACGGCTGCTGCCCCGTGTGGCCGAGGCGACCGGGCTGGCGGGCGTCGAGGTCGTGGCCCCGGGCACCCACGACACCGCCTCGGCCGTGGTGGGCATCCCCACCGGGGCCACGGGTCGGCCCGGCTGGGCCTACATCAGTTCGGGCACCTGGTCGCTGGTCGGGTTCGAGTCGCCGGTGCCGCACCTGGGCCCGGAGGCGCTGGCCCTGAACGTCACGAACGAGGGCGGGGTCGAGGGCACCTGGCGGGTGCTCAAGAACGTCATGGGACTCTGGCTGCTGCAGCGCTGCCGCTGCGACCTCGCTGCAGGTGGCACGCCGACCGACTACGCCACGCTGGCGGCCCGCGCGGCGGCGGCCCCTCCCCTGCGCAGCCTCGTCGACCCGGACCACCCGTCCTTCCTGAATCCGCCCGACATGCCGGCGGCGATCGCCGCCTTCTGCCGCCGCACCGGCCAACCGGTGCCGGGCGACGAGGCCGGCCTCGCCCGCTGCGTGCTCGACAGCCTGGCCCTCAAGTACGCCCGGGTGCTGCGCGGGCTGGAGTCGCTGGCGGGCCACCGCTTCGAGGTGGTGCACCTCGTCGGGGGCGGATCCCGCAATGGGCTGCTCAACCAGTCGACGGCCGACGCGCTGGGCTGCCCGGTGGTCGCCGGACCCGCCGAGGCGACCGCCTTGGGCAACGTGCTCTGGCAGGCCCGCGGCTGCGGGGAACTGGGATCGCTGGCCGAGGTCCGCCAGGCGGCCATCGCCTCGGTGTCGGTCACCCGGTTCGAGCCCTCGGCCGACCGGTCGGCCTGGCTCGAGGCGGCCGGCCGGATGCAGGCCCTGACGGAGGTCCGGGCATGATCCGCCGCGCCTTCGTGATGTCGGTCGATGCCGGGCAGGAGGCCGAGTACGAGCGTCGCCACCGGCCGATCTGGCCCGAGCTCGAGGAGGCGCTCCGGCGGCATGGGGTCCACACCTATTCCATCTTCCTGCACCCCGGCACCCGCCAGCTCTTCGCCTACGTGGAGTTCGCCGACGAGGCGGCCTGGGAGGCGATCGCCCGGACCGAGGTCTGCCGGCGGTGGTGGCGGCACATGGCCCCGCTCATGCCCTCGGCCCCGGACGGACCGCCCGAGTCGACGCCGCTGCGGGAGGTCTTCCATCTCGGTCCATTGCCCCCGACCGACCCGCGACCATGAACGAATCCCCGTCCGACACCCGTGGATCCCCGACCCCGGCATCGTCCGCCACCGCGCCGTTGCTGCGGCGGCTCGGACTCTTCCACGCCACCACGGCGGTCATCGGCGGCATCGTCGGGGCCGGCATTTTCCTCAACCCGTCGGTGGTGGCCCGGCAGGTCGGATCGATGGGGTGGATCCTCGCGGCGTGGATCCTCGGCGGCCTGGTGGCGATGGTCGGCTCGTGGATCTATGCCGAGCTGGGCTCGGAGCGCCCGGCCGCCGGCGGGCAGTACGTCTTCTTCCGCGAGGCCTACCATCCGGCCGTGGCGTTCCTCTACGGCTGGGGCCTGCTGTGGGTCATCCAGAGCGGCGGCATGGCGGCCGTGGCCATCACCTTCGCCCAGTACCTGCGGACGGTCGTGGGCTGGGGCTTCGACGACCGGGTGATGGCGGTGGCCGCGCTGGCGGTGTTGAGCGCGATGAACTGCCTGGGCGTGCGCACCGGGGCCGCCACGCAGAGCCTGCTCACCGTGCTGAAGTCGGTGGCCATCGCCGGCCTGGTGCTGGCCGGGTTCCTCGGGCCGGCCGCGGCCCATCCGGCGACGGCGGCCGGGGCGGTGGCCGCGGGACCCGACGCGATCCCCGGTGGCGGCCTCGTGCCGCTGCTCGGGGCGATGGTGCCCGTGCTCTTCGCCTACGGCGGCTGGCAGACGGCAGGATTCCTCGCAGGTGAGGTCCGCGACCCGGGCCGTACCCTGCCACGGGCGCTCATCCTGGGCATCGCCGGCGTCATCGCGCTGTACCTGGGGGCCAATGCCGCCTACCTGCGGGCGCTCGGGGCCGACGGCCTCGCCGGCACGAAGACCCCGGCCTCCGACGTCCTGCGACTGGCCCTCGGCGAGTCCGGGGCGCGCTGGATCGCCATCGGCATCGTGGTCTCCACGCTGGGTTTCCTCAGCCAGGGCATGTTGACCGCACCGCGGGTCTACTACGCCATGGGCCACGACCGCGTCTTCTTCACCGGCCTGGGGCGCGTGGACCCGCGCACCGGGGCGCCCACGGCGGCCATCCTGCTGCAGGGTGGGGTGGCCGCGCTCATCGCCTGCTCGGGCAGCTACGAGGCCATCCTCAACTACGTGGTCTCGGTGGATTTCATCTTCTACGGGCTGGCCGGGGTCTGCATCTTCGTCTTCCGCCGCCGGCCGGAGTCGGCCCCGGGGTTCCGGGTGCCCGGGCATCCGTGGACCACCCTGGCCTTCACGGCCGTGTGCTGGATCGTGGTCGCCAACCTCGTCCGGCAACAGCCGCTCCAGAGCGCCATCGGCCTCGGGATCCTGGCGGCGGGCCTGCCCGCCTTCGGCTATTGGCGGCGAAAAACCAGCGAATGAACCCAGCGACACCCACCCCCGCTGACGCCCTGCCCCGTCATGACGCCTCGGACTACATGCACTGGGCCAAGACCCTCCAGGCGGCCCGCTTCAATCTCGGCAACAGCGGCGTGGCCGCCGTCACGCTCCGCGAGCTCGGAGCGGGCCTCGACGACATCGAGCTGAGCGGTCCCAGCTTCTACGGCTGGCCGCCGCTGGTCGAGGCGCTGGCCCGCCACCTGGGCGTGTCCACCGACCGGGTCTGCCACGCCGAGGGCACCTCGCTGGCCAACTACCTCGCCATGGCCGTGACCTTGCGACCCGGCGACGAGGTGCTCATCGAGGAACCGACCTACGAATTGCTGGTCGACGCCGCGCGGCATCTGGGCGCCACGGTCGTCCGGTTCCCCCGGCCCAGGGCGCTGGGCTTCCAGCCCGACCTCGACGCGCTGGCCTCGCGGATCGGGCCCCACACCCGGTTGATCGTGCTGAGCGACCTGCACAATCCCAGCAGCGCGCGACTGGCCCCGGGCTGCGCCTCGCGGATCGCCGACCTCGCCGAGGCGGCGGGCGCCCGGGTGCTCATCGACGAGGTGTACCTCGACGCGGCGGCGGTCCCGCCTCCCCCGACCGCGCACCGGGCCGACCCTCGCCTCGTCACCACCGGGAGCCTGACCAAGGTCTACGGACTCAGCGGGCTGCGGTGCGGCTGGGTGGTGGCCGAGCCGTCGCTCATCGAGCGGATGTGGCGGCTCAACGACCTGCTGGGCGTCATCCCGGCCCACAGCGCCGAGCGCCTGAGCCTCGTGGCGCTGCGCGAACTGCCCCGGCTGCGGGCCCGGTCGGCCGGCATCCTCGAACCCAACCGCGCCGCGTGGAACGCCTTCCTGGCCGAGCGGGGCGACCTGCTGGACAGCCCTCCGCTGGCGGTGGGCACCGTGACCTTCCCCCGGCTGCGCCGCGGCTCGGTGGAGGTGCTGTGCGATCGCCTGCGCGCCCTCGAGGCCACGGTCACGCCCGGCTCGTTCTTCAGCGAGCCCCAGGCCTTCCGCGTGGGCCTGGGCTGCAAGCCCGAGATCTTCAGTGCGGGCCTGGAGCGACTGGGGACGGTCCTCGATTCGATGCGTTGAGGCACCGTCGGGGTCTCTGGCCCCCCGCCGGAACACCCCGGGGCCCGGTGCAGGTCAGCCCGGGCCGCCGCCCTTGGGTCCCAGCCGGTAGCGAAGGTAGTCGCGCGACACCCCCAGCCGACGGGCCGCGGCCGAGACGTTGCCGCAGGACTGTTCGAGGGCCTGCCGGATGATGTGCAGGATGGCCGCCTCGAGATCGAAGCCCTGCTCCGGGAAGCGGAACCCGTCGTTCCACCAGGTGTCCGACGGTCCGGGACCGGGGGCGAGCGCGATGGCCGGACCGGCGGCCGGGGCGACCTCGAGGTTCCCTCCACCGGCACCCAGCAGGGAGTCGAAATTCAGCGCCTCGCCATCCTCGAACACCAGGGCGCGCTCGAGTTCATGGGCCAGCTCGCGGACGTTGCCGGGCCACCCGTAGCCCAGCAGCCGACGGCGGCCGGTCTCCGAGACGGGCCGGACCGGCAGCCGATGCCGCGCGGCGATGCCCTCCATCAGGGAGGCGGCCAAGGGCAGCAGGTCGCCCCCTCGTTCCCGCAGCGGCGGGATGGACAGTCGGAAGAGATCGAGCCGGTGCTGCAGGTCGGCCCGGAAGGCCCCTTGGGAAACCCGTTGGCGCAGGTTCTGGTTGGCCGCGGCGATGACGCGGACATCCACGGCGATGTCCTTGGAACCACCGACCCGGCGGATGCGGTGGTCTTCCAGGACCGTCAGGAGCTTGGCCTGGATGGGCAGGGACAGGCTGGTCAGTTCATCGAGGAACAGCGTGCCGCCGTGGGCCGCCTCGAAGAGGCCGATGCGGGTGCTCCGGGCGTCGGTGAAGGCCCCCTTCTCGTGGCCGAACAGCTCCGACTCGGCCAGATGCTCCGGGATCGCCGAGCAGTTGATCTCCACCCACGGCCCGTCGGCGCGGGGACCCTCGCGGTGGATGGCCCGGGCGAGCGAGGTCTTGCCGGTTCCGGTCTCCCCCTCGATGAGCACCGGGGGCAGGTGGGTCTCCATCCGTCGATCGGCGGCGAGGATGCGCTCGATCTGGGTCTTGAGGCCCGCCAGGGCGGTGCCGAAGAAGTAGCCCGGGCTCCCGGAGCGCTGCTGCTCGGCCACGCGCCGGACCGCCCGCGCGGACCGGGCCCGGCGCAGGGTCAGCGCCAGCGCCTCGGGCTCGAAGGGCTTGGTCAGGTAGTCGAGCGCACCCAGTCGCATCGCCTCGACCGCGCCCGAGATCCCGCCCTCGGCCGTCATGATGACCACGCCGGTGTGGGCCGGGACGGTCTTGTCGCGGAGCAGGTCCGGCCCGAGACCGTCGGGCAGGTTCACGTCCATCAGGGCGAAGTCGAAGGTCGCCGAGCCCAGCGCCCGCCGGGCCCCGGCCACCGAGTCGGCCGCGGTCACCTCGGCCCCCCAGCGCTCCAGGCTGCCGACGAGGTGGCGTCGCCACAGGGGCTCGTCTTCCAGGACCAGCACCGACAGACCCGTGAGCGCCTCGGATGTCATGGCCCGATCAAAGCCCGAAGGCCCGCCGGAGCCCAAGCCCGAAGCACGGCGCCTGCGCGACCCATGCCCGGAAACTCAGCCGACTGGACCGGCCGCCGGACCCGAGGGCGCCCCGGGATCGGTCAGGTCGCTGTCGGGGGTCTTCAGGAAGAGCAGGATCAGGCCGACGGAGGTGAACATGCGGGCGGCCGCGTTCTGGCCGTTCCAGATCTGCGACTGCCACATGAGGAACCACTCGGCACCGATCGCGAGGAATGCCCCGAACCAGAGCAGCAGATTGGCCGACAGGGCGCCGATGGCCACGGACTTGGCGGCGTTGAAGGCCGCAGCGCCCGCGGAGCGGGCCTTCCAGAGGCGGGCGGCGCCGACGGCGATGCCGAGTCCGCTCAAGCCTTCCCAGGCGATGATCACCCAGTAGAAGGCGTGGTGGATGGCGGTGCTGGTGATCGCGCGCCCCTTGAGCCGGTTGCCCGGGAACGTGGTGTCCATCGACAGCACGTGCTGCACGAAGTCGAAGTTGGAGCCGTAGTCGACGAGGTTGTTGAAGGCGACCAGCGCCATGAACAGCGCGACGGCGGCGAGCAGGGCGATCTTGGAGAGGCGTTCGATCATGGGGTCTTGGGGGCCGGGGCGGCCTTGGTGGGGAATTCGGAGGCCGGGTTGGACGGATTGCAGAACTCCCCGGTCCACGCCTGGGCGGGGTCGGAGGTTCCCCGGAGCACCCCCAGTTCCTTGAGGGTGCGGAACTGGAAGTCCCAGCGACCGGGGGCCATCCGCCCGGGGCCCTCGCCCTTGGACGGGTCGCCCCCGACGAAGGAGCCGTCCTTGAGGGCGCGGTGGCTGAAGTCCATCTTGGCCGGGGTCAGCTCGGGATTGCGGCGGCGGATCTCGGCGTGCACGGCCGCGGGCTCCTCGAGGTATTCCCTCCAGCCGCGGATGCTGGCCTGCACAAAGGCGCGGACCCGCCCGGGATGCTCCTTCACGTAGTCGCGCCGGGTGAAGAACACCCGGTAGGGATCGAAGCCGCTGCCGCTGATGAGCAGCACCCGGGCCTTGGCCCCGGCCTCGGCCGCGAAGAACGGCTCGCTGGTGATGAAGCACATCTGGATGTAGTCCGGGTCGCGGAGGAAGGACCCGATGCTGAAGTTGTGGGCCCGCTCCTTCGTGGTCTTGAGGCCGTAGCGGCGGATCAGGTAGGGGAACCACGCCGTCCCCGGGGTGACGGCGACGGTGCGGCCCTCGAGGTCGGCGAAGGTCTTCACCGGCGAGGCGTCGTGGACCATCAGTCCCTGCGGGTCGTGCTGGAGGGTCGCCCCGACGGCGAGCACCGGGATGCCCCGGTCGTTGGCCAGCAGGACGTCGTCGGTGCTTCCCATGCCGAACTCGGCGGCCGTGGTGGCGATGCGCTGCACCGGGAAGGCGTTGGGACCCCCGGGCAGGATCTCCACGTCGAGCCCGCCCTCGCGGTAATACCCCTTCAGCAGGGCGTGGTAGAAGCCGCCGTGCTCGGGCTGGGGATACCAGTCGGTGATGAGCCGCACCTTCGGCGGCTCGGCGGCGCGCAGGGCCACCGGCAGCGCGACGAGCGCGCAGAGGCTCCAGACGAGGAGGGCGATGGGAGGAGGCAGCACGTTTATCGGAGGTTTGCGAGGGATCCCTTCACGCCGCCATCGTGGTGCCGGCGGGCCACCTTGCGGTGCCTGGCCAGAAGTTTCGGCAGGTCGACGCCGACCAGGTGCCCCTCACGCACGCGCACCCGGCCGTGCACGACCAGCGTGTCCACCTGGCGGGCATGGCAGAGCACCAGCCCGTGCACCGGGTCGTGGGCGCCGCTGCTGAAGAGGTCGTCGAGCGGGAAGACCGCCACGTCGGCGCATTTGCCGGGCTCGAGCGAACCGAGGTCGGCCTGCCGCCCGAGGTTGCGGGCGCCGTCCAGCGTGGCCATCTCGAGCACCTGCTCGGGCGTGACCGCCCCGGCACCGTGTACCACCCGGGTGAGCAGCAGGGCCAGCCGGGCCTCGGCGAGCAGGTGACCGGAGTCGTTCGAGGCCGAGCCGTCGACCCCGAGGCTCACCGGGCTGCCACCGCCACGCAGGTCGTTGACCCGGGCGACACCCGAGCCCAGGCGCATGTTCGAGCAGGGGCAATGGGCGATGCCGGTGCGGGTGCGGGTGAGGTGGCGGACCTCGCGGTCGTTGAAGTGGATGCCATGGGCCAGCCAGACATCCTCGCCCTCCCAGCCGTGTCGGGCCATGTAGGAGAAGGGCCGGGATCCAAGCATCTTCACCGCATCGTGGTTCTCCGGGATGGTCTCGCCGCAGTGGGTGTGCAGGCGCACCCCGAGGGACCGGCCCAGCCGCGCCGACTGCCGGTAGTGCTCCCCGGAACACCCGAAGACGGTGCAGGGGGCGAAGGCGACCTGCGACATCGCCCCGGGACCCTTCTGATGGAACCGGTCGTGCAGGCGCTGGCAGTCGCCCAGGATGGTGTCGAGGTCCTGGCAGGCCCAGTCGGGCATGATGTCGCTCGGCAGGTTCACCGAGCCCCGGCAGCCCACGTAGCGGATGCCCATCTCCGCGGCCGCCGCGAACCCGGCGTCGAGCATCCGGTCCGATCCGTCGCGCGGGAAGAGGTAGTGGTGGTCGCTGGTGAGGGTGCAGCCGCTGAGCATCAGCTCCGCGCAGGCCACCTGGGTGGCCACGTGCAGGTCATCCGGCCCGAAGCGCCTCCAGAGCGGCATGTGCCCGGCCAGCCAGGGCAGCAGCGGCAGGTTGGCGATGGGCCCGAAGGCTCGCGCCAGGTTCTGGAACATGTGGTGGTGCGTGTTGACCAGGCCGGGCAGCGCGATGCCGCCCCGGGCGTCGACCACCTCGGCCCCGGCGGGGCGGGGCGCCGGGCCGTCGCCGAGGGAACGCACCACGCCGTCCTCGGCCAGCAGCCAGGCGCGACCCCGGAGCACCCGGCGGCCAGGGTCCATCGTGACCAGGTGGCCGATGTTCTTCAGCAGGAGGCGCGTGGGCTGGGGCATGGTCCAAAGGGTCAACGTCCGGCGGCGGCCGCCGGGGCGGCGGGCAGCGGCGCATCGGTCCAGAACGGGGGCGGCAGGGCGGGATCGAGCCCCAGGGCCCGGGGCGTGAAGGCCGTGGAGACGACCCGGTCGATCGGCGGCACCTGGCGGATCACGCCAAGGTCCTTGAGGATGTCCCCAAGCACCCGCCAGCGCTCCGGATCCACCGCGCCAAGCGACTCGCCCCGGGCCGGGTCACCCTCGGCGAGCCGGAGGCGCCGCATGGCCACGTAGCTGAACCGCATGCCCGCGTCCTCCATGGTCGGGGAAATGGAACGCAGGTGGTCGTGGATCGGCTGGGGGTTGCGGAAATACTCCTGCCAGCCCCGGTAGGCACCCCGGCTGAAGCGGGCCACCAGGTCGGGGTGCTTCTCCACGAGCTGGCGGTTGGCGATGATCACCCGGTAGGGGTCGAAACCCGACTCGCTGAGCTGCAGCACGCGGGAGCGGACGCCCTCCTTGAGCGCGTAGTAGGGCTCGCTGGTGGGATAGGCCTGGGTGATCCAGTCCGGGTCCCTGACAAAATTGGCCACGTTGCCGGTCACCGGACGGACGCGCAGGCGCTTCAGGTCGTATTTCTTCTGGAGGTAGAGCAGCCAGCTCGCGCCGATCTGCATGGCCAGATCCCGGTCCTCCAGGTCGGCGAAGCCCTTCACCGGCGACTCCTCGCGCACCATGATCCCCTGGGGATCGTGCTGGAAGTAGGCGTTGACGGCCACGACCGGAAGGCCGCGCTCGACGGCCACGAACACGGCGTCTCCCCGGACGATGCCCAGGCCGAACGGATCCAGCGCCACGCGCTTCTCGATCTCGGAATTCGGTCCACCCACCAGGACGCGCACCGCCACGCCCTCGGCTTTCCAGAGGCCCTGGCGGTCCGCCGCGTAATAGCCGCCATGCTCCGGCTCGGGCACCCAGTCGTGGATGAAGCTCAGGACCGGTGCGTCGGGCCCTCCGCCCGGGACGCCACCCGTTTCCCCTTGGGCCGCAGGCCCGCCCTTGGATTCCCCGGGGCCACAACCGGCCAGGAGGACGGGCAACAGGAGGAACAGGAGCCACACGGCCCGCGCCGAACGGAACACCCCTGGATCTAGCCCGGTCCGGAGGCGATGCGGGTGGAAGGCGGTCATGGGCCGGTGGAGATCATGGGCCGGTGGGAGAGGGGGATCATCAGGCGACGTCGGACTGAGGATTCAGGATCGGACACTCTTGGGGTTGGGAACGACCACGGTGTGGAACGCCTCCGAGTTTGAACGCCTTGGTGAACGCCTCGGCGGACGAACGCCTTCGGGGCGGAGCGACGACACGGGCGGGGAAGCCGGTCCCGGCAGGCGTCGCCGGACCTCACGGATCGTGCCGACCCGGCAGCCCGGCCACCCAAGGGGACCCCCGGCCGCACACACCTCGGCCGGGGGTCCTTGCGCTCAGGAGGTCGGTCAGAACCGGAAACGGACCTGACCGCTGATCCGGAACGGTTGCTCCGGATAAATCACGTCGTTGCCGGCGAAGCTCGGGTCGATGGAGGTCCAGTTGCGCTCGTCGGTGATGTTGAAGAAGTTGATCTGAACATCCCACTTGGGCTGCCGGTAGAACACGAACGCGTTGATCACGTACTGCGTCGGGATGCGCAGGCTGCCCTCCTGGTTCTGCCACTGCTCGCCGGTGAGCTGGGGCCCGAGGCTCGCGCCGAGCCCGTTGTCGAGCTGGTAGGTGACGTAGGAGTTGAACATCACCTGCGGCACGCTGGCGGCCCGGTTCTTGCCAAACCCGCGGGCCGGGGTGTTGGGTCCCTTGCTGTTGTAGTTGGGTGCGCCGGCCCCGGTGCCCGAGACGCCATCGACCAGGAAACCGACCGGATAGCCATCGCGGTAGTTGTAGGTCTGCTGGTAGCCGAAGTCGTCCTGCTCGGCGTTCTGGAACGTGAAGTTGGCGCTCGCGTTGAAGTTGCGGTTGGGCTGGTAGAACGACTCCAGCTCCATGCCCATGGTCTCGATGCCGATCGGATTGCCGACGAGCTGCGGCGCCTGGCGGGTCTGCTGAAAGACCGAGCCGCTGACGAACACCTGGTTCTCGAAGAGGCTGGCCTTGGTGCCAAACTCGACGAGTTCGCTCTCGGTGGAGAGGGACTTCTCGAGCGAGCCCTTGCTGTTGCCGGTGGCGTTCACCCCGCCGAAGTTGGCGCTGCCCTGGATGGCGTTGACCACGTTGTAGGTGGCGTAGCTCGAGAGGACCGGCGTCCACTTGTAGATGCCGCTGATGAACACCGAGGTGTTGAAGACATCGGTGGAAACCCGGTAGTTGGACCCGGCGGCCTTGCCGACGTACTCCGGGCTCTTGGCCTGCGCCCCGATGAGGTCGCCGCGGCCGCCGGCGATGATCGAGAACTTCTCGTGGAGCTTCATGTCCCACTGCGTGAAGAAGCCGCTCTGGGCGATCTCCGAGTTCTGGTCACCCGCGCCGAACCCGTTGGAGCCGTAGCCGGGGGCCCCGGGGACCAGCAGCGAACTGCCGCCGTAGGTGGTCACCAGCGGGGTGGGCGGGAGACGGAAGGTGGACGGGTGCTGGGTGACATCGTAGAGGAAGAACGGCTCGACGGAGAAGTCCTGGTAGGACACCAGCGACTGGTAGCGCAGGTCGACGCCGCTGATGGTCTTGATCGGAAGCTCGTAGCCGCCCAAGGACGGGGTGACCTCGTAGTGCAGCTCCGAGCGGTTGTTGGCCATCCAGTTCTCCGGCACCCATTCGGTGTAGCCGTAGCCCGAGGCCTTCCGCGACTCCATGGTCTCGCCATAGGTGCGGTTGACGACCTTGCCATTGTCGTTGAGCTGGTAGGTGGCGATGAGCTGGGAGCTGAACTTCTTGCCCGCCGCGCTGTCGAACGGGGCGTTGATGGTCTGCCAGGGGTAGACCTTGACGCGGGTCGCCTTGGCCGTGTCGAGCAGGGCGAAGTTGGCGTTCTGGCCGAAGCGCCCGATGGAGGTCAGGGCGTCGCCGAAACGGTTGTTCGGCAGCACCGGGCCGGCGATGTAGGTCCAGTCGTCGATCAGCTCCTGGGTGACGCGGTTGATGCCGATGACCTCGTTGAAGCGCGAAGTGTAGAACTGGGCGTTCCAGTCGACGGTGAGCTTGTCGTTCGGGCGCCAGGTCAGGGCCGTGAAGATGTCCTGCGTGTTGTCCTTGACGTTCTGGTAGTAGCCCTCGGCCTCGCGACCCAGGTAGCTCACGCGGAAGGCGAGCTTGTCGTTGATCGGCCCGCCGAAGTCGAGCACCCACTCCGGGTTGAAGTAGCTCTGGCCTCCCGGCACGAAGCTGCCCCAGCGGCTGATGACCTCGCCGTGGAAGCTGTCGAAGTGCGGCAGCTTGGTCACGAAGTTGACGTAGCCGCCGGGACCCTGCCCCTGCGGACCGTATACCGCCGAGCCCGGGCCCTTGACGATATCCATCGCCTCGACGCCGTTGAAGGAGGCGAGCATCGAGTTGCGGCTGTAGATGGTGCGCTGGCCGTTCTGGTAGATCTCGGAGAGGTCACCGCGGATCACCGGCACGTTGGCCAGGCCATAGCGCGAGGGGGTGTAGACGCCCGGGGAGTACTGGTTGAAGTCGGTGGCGCGCGAGATCGCGCGGGCCTCCATCTGGGCCTTGGTCACCAGCGACACGGATCGCGGCGTGTCGATGATGCTGCGGTCGTCGCCCATGACCGATTCCACCGGTCGGGCCGTCGGCAGCACGGTCTCCTCGAGGGACAGGCCCTCGACGACCACCTTGTCGAGGGTGTTGGTGGAGCCCGGGGACTGCGCCAAGGCCGGCGTGGAGGACAAGGCGAGGGCGGCCAGCGATCCGATGCGGACCGGGAGCCAGAGGGAGGCATTCATGGAGGCGATGGGGTTGGGTTGAAACCGCGGGTCGGGAGGGTTGGATGCGTTTTCTTCGGGGACTTGGCCCGACCTAGGGGAAGCTTCGGTCGCTAGGCGACTCTGAAAATTCCGTCAGGCGGGTCGGGTCGGTCCGTGTTGTTGGGTCAGGCGGGGTTGTCGGGTCAGGCGGGTTTCTGCCATAGGCTCCAGACGCATAGGTTGTGCCATCCGTCCGGATCCAGCCCCTTACCACCTGCCAACCGGTCTCCCCCAAGGCCGTCCGAGGCTCGGTTCCAAGGTCATCCCACCTTCAAAACGGCGTCCCAAGCCCACCGGAAGGCCGTCCTGCCCCCGGAAAAGCGGCCTTGCCCACATGGTGTTCACCATTCTCATGAATCGATTTCAAACTTTGGATCGAACCCCCGCGAAATTTCCCGATCCGCTTCTGTCGCGAATTGCCCAGCCTGTTCACAGGCGATCCCGGAAATCGGTCCGGTGCCCGATGCCGACGCCCCGGGCACGGGCATCGGCGGAAGGATTTCGACCAGCAGCACCCTGGCCGGTGGGCTGGAACACCGTGTGCTGGACAGGGCTGGACGATGACCCGACGCGCCCCCAAACCTACCCCGTCCCGCCGACCGGCCGGACGACCTGAATCCGCGGGGACGAACCGGCCCGAATCCGAAGGGGACCACGACCTGGCGCGGATGCAGGCGCTGGCAGCCTTCACCCGGGCACGGCTCGGCACGCCCTCGCAATCGCCCTTCGGCTCCGCCGTCGTCGAGACCGCGACCGGCCGGCTGGTGGTCCGACGCCTGAATGCGGTCCGGCAGGAGAACGACCCTTCCAGCCATGCCGAGGTCCGGACCATGCGGGCCGCCTGCAAGCGCCTCGGCCGTCCCTCGCTGGCGGGACACACCCTCTACACCACCTGCGAGCCCTGCCCCATGTGCATGGCCATGGCCTTGTGGGCCGGCGTCGACCGCGTCGTCTTCGGTGCCACCATCGACGACGCCGCACGGCATTGCGCCCAGATCCATGTCCCATCGGTCGAACTGACCCGGCGCTCGGACATGGACTGCGTCGTCTCCGGGCCGGTCGCCCGGGCCGAGTGCGTCGCGCTCTTCGAGGAGCCCCGCATGGCCGCCGCCATGGCCCTTTGGAAAAAATCGCGCAGGAACCCGCCGGCCGGCACCCCCGGGCTCGCCCCCCGCAAGGCCAAGGGCCCCTGAGTCGACCGCCCACCGAACCCGCCACCGTTCGCCCCGTTCACCCCCTTCGCCCCCTTCGCCCCCTTCGACGCCTTCCCATGACCTCCGCCGACCTCCACGACCTCGCCCGCATCCTGCCGCCTGAGCGCATCGTCACCTCCTCCGATCAGCTCGAGTCCCTCAGCCGCGACTTCTACTGGTATTCGCCCGTGCTCAAGCGCGACCTGTCCGACCGCCTGGCCGAGGCGGTGGTCCAGCCGACCACCCGGGCCGAGGTCGTCGCGCTGGCCTCCTTCGCCCATGGACGCCGGATCCCGATCACCCTGCGGGGGGCGGGCACGGGCAACTACGGCCAGTGCATTCCGACCCACGGCGGTCTGGTGATGGACCTCGCGGCCCTCGACACCATCCACTCGATCAGCCCCGATGGCGTCGCCCACTGCGATCCGGCCGCCCGCCTCGGGGCCATCGAGCGGGTGGCGCGCCAGTCCGGATGGGAGCTGCGCTGCTATCCCAGCACCTACGTGAAGGCCACGGTCGCCGGATTCTGCGCCGGCGGGTCGGGCGGTATCGGGAGCATCCAGTGGGGGGCCCTGCGTGAGAACGGCACGGTGCACGCCCTGAGCGTGCTCTCGCTGGAGGCCGAGCCGCGCGAGGTGCGCCTGGAGGGACGCGACATCTTCCAAGTCCTGCACGCCTGGGGCACCAACGGGATCATCCTCGGCGTCGAACTTCGGCTGGCCCCGCGGACCGACTGGGGCCAGGTCGCCGTGGCCTTCGACGGGTTCGCCTCCGCCTACGATTTCTGCGAGGCGATCTCGCGCAACGACTCCTTCCGCAAGCGCCTGGCGACCGTGTTCGAGTGGCCGCTGCCCAGCTCCTTCACGCCCCTGCAGAAGTGGGTCCCCCAGGGCAAGGCCCTCTGCTTCTTCGAGGTGGCCGACGACCAGCTCCAGCGGCTGGCCGACGCGGCCCGGAACGCGGGCGGCGACCCGTGCTTCATCGCCCCGTTCACCGAACCTCGACGCGGCGCCCAGCTGAGCGACTACACGTGGAACCACACCACGCTCTGGGCCCTTCGGCAGGACCCCTCGCTGACCTACCTGCAGTGCGGTTTCTCGCCTACCGAGGCCCGGAGCCAGTTCCGGGCCCTCAAGGGGCGCTACGGCGGGGATTTCCTGCTGCACATCGAGTTCGTCCGTTCCGGCGGCGTGATCACCCCTGGGGCGATCCCGGTGGTGCGCTACACCGACGACGCCCGCCTGCAGGAGATGATCGACTTCTGCGGGGGCATCGGGGTGTCGGTGGCCAACCTGCACGTGAACTTCCTCGAGGGGTCGGGACGCTGGCGGCCCGACGACGCCAAGCGCCTGGCCAAGGAACGCTATGACCCGCTCGGCCTGCTGAACCCGGGCAAGATGCGCGACTTCAAGGCCGCCAACGAATCGTCCGAACCGGCCCGTGCCATGGCCGCCTAGGGACGCCCGGCGACAACCCCGGCCGCCCGGCCCGATGCCCGGGCCACCCAACCACGACCCAACGCCCCAAGACACCCCACCGCCCTTGAAGACCTGGATCCCGCCGGAACGCTTCCTGCCGTACCTCACCTGGACGGACGTCGACGCGCTGCCCCGCGACCGGACGCTCCTGGTGCTGCCCACGGCCGCCATCGAGCAGCACGGGCACCATCTGCCGCTGGCGACGGACACCCTGCTCAACAACCTGCTGCTGGGCCACGCCCTGCGGAAGCTGCCGAAGGAGCTGCCGGTCTATGCGCTGGCGCCGGTCCACTACGGCAAGAGCAACGAGCATGTCGGCTACCCGGGCACGCTGAGCCTGCACCGCGACACCTTCATGGCGGTGTTGCGCGACCTGGGGCGGAGCCTCAAGGCGGCGGGCTTCCAGAGGCTGGTGTTCTTCAACAGCCACGGCGGCAACCACTCCCTGCTCGACGTGATGGCCCGCGACCTGCGCGACGAACTGGGCCTGCGGACCTTCTGCCTCTACGGCGGCGGCCCGGCCGAGGGACTGTCCCCTCAGGAGGCCGCCTACGGGTTCCATGCCGGCGAGGTGGAGACGGCGCTGCTCCTGGCCGCCACGCCGGAGCTGGTCCGCACCGACCGCTACACGACCAACTACATCGCCCGGGTCGGCGACCCGGGGCTGCTGCGGCCGGAATTCGCCAGCGCCACCTTCTCGTGGCTGACGCGTGACATCGCCCCGAGCGGGGTGATGGGCGATCCGACGCCGGCGACCGCCGAGAACGGGCACCGCTGGTGCGAGGCGATGAGCGACCGCATCGCCCGGGCGCTGGGGGAGATGCACGACTTCCGCGAGATCCTCGACCGCTGAGCGCGCGCTCCCGTGGCCAGACGCCCGCCATCCCCCGCCCCGTCCCCCGGCCGTCCGCGCACGCGCCGGGCCTTGACCCCACGCCGCGTCGACATGGGCTCGGGCGTCACCGTCGAGCGCGATGTGCGCCTGCGCCTGCCCGACGGCACGGTGCTGGTGTCCGACCACTACCACCCGCCCGGTCCGGGACCCTTCCCGACGCTGCTGGTGCGCCAGCCGTACGGCCGCGCGGTGGCGACCACCGTGGTCTACGCCCAGCCCGTCTGGTTCGCCGCCCACGGCTACCGCGTCGTCATCCAGGACGTCCGGGGGCGTGGCGACAGCACGGGCCGGTTCTATCCGTTCCGCCACGAGGGACCCGATGGCGCGGCGACCATCGAATGGCTGGCGGGACTGCCCGGCTCCGACGGGCGGGTCGGGATGTATGGATTCAGCTACCAGGGGCTCACTCAGCTCCTGGCGGCGGCGGAGCGGCCGGCGGCCTTGCGCTGCATCGCCCCGGCCCAGAGCGCCGGCGACCTGCATTCCGGCTGGTTCTACCACCAGGGCGCCTACCGGCTGGCCTCCGGCGTGGGATGGGCCCTCCAGATGCTGCGCGGCGACGCGCGGAAACGGCGCCTCCGCGCGGCCAGTCGGGCCCTCGAGGAGGCCGTCCCACAGCTGACGTCGCTGCTGGCCGCCGCACCCGTCTCGAGGATCGCCTGCCTCACGGCCCGCGGGTTGCCATCCTACCACCGCGACTGGACCCGGCGCCGGGAACCGGGCGGCTGGTGGGCCCGGCACGACGTGTCCACGCGCCTGGACCGCATCGACGTGCCCGCACTCCACCTCTGGGGCTGGTTCGACACCTACCTCGACGGCAGCGAGCAGCTCTACCAGGGACTTCGCCGGGCCTCGGGCGCCCGGCAGTTCCTCGTGGCGGGCCCCTGGACCCACATCCCCTGGGGCCGGCGGGCGGGCGACGTCGACCATGGCCCGGAGGCGGTGCTGGACACCGACGCCCTGCTGCTGCGCTGGTTCAACCACTGGCTCAAGGATTCGGGCGAGTTCGATGGCGAGCCGGCCGTCCGGTCCTTCGCCCTCGGGGAGAACCGCTGGCACCGGCTCAGAAGCTGGCCCGGGGAGCCGGGCGGCGGGAAGGACGGCCCACCGGGCCACCATTGGTTCCTCGACTCCGACGGCCGCGCCAATTCGAACCGGGGCGACGGCCGGCTCTCCGAGGCCGCCCCGGACGGACCCAGGCCACGGGACGGCTTCGTCCACGAGCCGGAGGTGCCGGTCGCCTCGCCGGGCCCGGGAGGGGCACCGGGTCCGTATCTGCAGGACCGACAGGACTCCATGAACAACGTGCTGGCCTACACCAGCCCGCCCCTGATCTCGGCCGTGCGCGTCGCCGGCCGGCCGAGGGTGCGCCTGCACGCCACGAGCCGGACCCCGTCGGCGGACCTCGTCGCCAAGCTGGTCCGGGTGCTGGCCGACGGCCGCTCCTACAACGTCTGCCTCGGCATCGCCCGGTCGACATGGCTCTTCGGACCCGGCGGCCTGGTGCCCGACCGCATCCAATGCTGGGAGTTCGACCTCGAACCCACCCACTGCGTGTTCGCCCCGGGGGAGCGCCTGAGGCTCGTCGTCACCGGCAGCGCCTTCCCGCTCTACGATCGCAACCCGGGCTCGACGGTGCCGCCGGCCGAGGCCGATTCCTGGGACTGGGTGCAGAACCAGCAGCAGGTCGTCCACGACGCGGAGCATCCCTCCAGCCTCTGGCTGCCGCCGGAGCCCCCGCCGGCGACGGCGGCGGCGACCCTTCGAGGACCCAGGCCATGAACCCCGCAGGACCGGCCGACCGGCCACAGCCCCCCTACATCGTCGTGGACGGCGCGACCAAGCGGTGGTCCAACGGCGTGACGGTGCTCGACGGGATCGGCCTCCAGGTCGGACGCGGCGAGTTCCTCTCGCTCATCGGTCCGAGCGGCTGCGGGAAGTCCACCCTCCTGCGCCTCCTGGCGGGCCTCTCGCCGCTGAGCTCGGGCACGGTGAGGCTCGACGGCATGGCGCCGGAGGCCGCCCGGGAGATCATGTCCTTCATCTTCCAGGACGCCACGCTGCTACCCTGGAGGACGGTGCGCTCGAACGTGGAGCTTGGACTCGAGCTGGCCGGGAACACCACGGCGGGGCAGCGCCGGGAGGCCGCCGAGGCGATGCTGCGGCTGGTCGGGCTCTCCGACGTCGCCGGGCTCTACCCGCGCCAGCTCAGCGGCGGGATGCGCATGCGGGTGTCGATTGCCCGGGCGCTGGCCACCCGGCCCGGGATCCTGCTGATGGACGAGCCCTTCGGCGCGCTCGACGAGATGACCCGCGACCTGCTCAACGAGGAGCTGCTGCGGCTGCGGGAGAACGACCGGTTCACCACCTTCTTCGTGACCCACAGCGTCGCCGAGGCCGTCTTCCTCTCGACCCGGATCGTGGTGCTCCGGGCCAAGCCCGGCCGGATCGCCTGCGAGATCCCGGTGCCGTTCGGGTTCCCCCGCCGGGCCGAGCTGCGCAGCGCCCCGGAATACCTCCGCCTCGTGGGCGAGGTAGGCGCCGCGCTGCGCTCGGTCCAACAGCCCTCGACGACTCCCCACGCCCCATGAAGAAGCTCCTCGCCCAGGCCGGATGGCCGCTGGCCGTGCTGGCGGCCGTGTTGACCGCCTGGCACCTCGGATGCCGCTGGTTCGCCATCCCCGCCTACGTGCTGCCGCCGCCGGGTGCGGTGGCCCGCGTGGTGATCGAGCGGCACGACAACCTCCTGGGCGCCTTCCGGATCACGGCCCTGGAGGCCGGTGGAGGCTACCTGCTCAGCATCGTCGCCGGCGTGTTGATCGCGATGTTCTTCGCCCGCAGCCCGCTGGTGAGGCGCTCGCTCTACCCCTACACCATCCTGCTCCAGACCGTGCCCATCGTGGCCATCGCCCCGCTCATCCTCATGTGGTTCGGCTCCGGGCTGCGCAGCGTGATGCTGGTGGCCTTCGTGATCTGCCTCTTCCCCATCATCGCCAACACCACCCAGGGCCTGATCAGCGTGCCGCGGAACCTCATCGACCTCTTCGCCATGTCCAACGCCTCCCGGTGGTCGCAGCTGGTGAAGCTGCGCCTGCCACACGCCCTGCCGAGCCTCTTCGTGGGCCTGCGCATCTCCGCCGGCATCTCGGTGATCGGCGCGGTCACGGGCGAGCTCTTCGCCAGCTCCAACGCCGTCGGCGAGGGGGGGCTGGGCTATTCCATCACCTACGCCAACAGCCAGCTCCAGACCGACTACCTCTTCGCCCTGGTGCTGACGGCCAGCCTGCTGGGGTTCCTCTTCTTCTTCACCGTCTCCGCGCTGGAATGGCTGTGCCTGCACCACTGGCACGAGTCGGCCATGCGCACCGACGCCGACTGACCCCGGACCCGACCACCCATGAACACCGCCCTCCCGACCCTCCCGACCCTCCGGATCCCCGAGCCGCGCCCCGGCCCGGCGTCCGGGGTCAGGCCCGCCCCGTGGATGCTGGCCCTGATGACACTGGCCCTGCTGGTCTCCCGGCTGGCGGCGTCCGAGCCGGTGCCCGTGAGCCTGCAGCTCGACTGGAAACCCACCGCCCAGTTCGGGGGCATCCTGCTGGCCCGCCATCGCGGTTGGTACCGAGAGGCCGGGATCGACCTGACCCTCCTGCCGATCCCCAAGGACGAGGGGGTCGTGAGCAACGTGGTCCGCCACGCCCGCTGGGTCGGATCCATCGAGAGCGGCGTGCTGCTGGAGGCGCGCTCCCGGGGGCTGCCGGTCAAGGCCATCGGGACGATGCTCCAGGGCACGCCCATGTGCCTCTTCAGCCTGAAGTCGGCCGGGATCCGCCGGATGCGGGACCTGGTCGGCAAGCGCATCGGCGTGCACGCCGACGGGGCCCAGGCCGTGAAGTATGTGCTGCGACAGGCGGGGCTGGATCCCGCGAAGGTCCAGGTCGAGATCGTCGGGTACGACCTGACCCCGCTGCTCGACGGCCGGTACGCGGCCGTCCAGGGCTACTCGATCGACGAGGGCGTCTCGCTGCGGCAGGCCGGGCACGACATCGACATCCTCCACCTGCACGACCACGGGTACGCCGCCTACGGGCAGGTCTACTTCACCAGCGAGGCGTTCCTCCGCTCCGACCCGGCGCTGCTGCGGCGGTTCCTCGAGGTCTCGCGGCGGGGGTGGGTCGCGGCGAGCGCCGAACCCGGGGCCGTGGCGGACCTCGTGGTCGCCGGCCTGCCGGGGGTCGACCGGGAACATCAGCGCGGGACGGCCGAGGCCCTCGTGCCGATGCTGACCCGGGAGGGCGGCCCCGGAAGCATCGGACGGATGAGCCGGACCACTTGGAAGCGGGCTGTCGACGACTTCAACCGGCTCCCGACGACCACACGCCGGCTGAAGGTCGACGAGGTCGCGACGTTCCGGCTGCAACCATGACGGTCCGGGTGCTGCACTTCTCCCCGGGCACGGCGACCGACCGCCACGACAGCCACCGGGCGGCCCTCGGATTCGTCCATGGCGTGGTCTCGGCCGCGGCGGAGCTCGCCTTGGACGCGGTGTGCCGGCTGGACTGGGCGCTGCCCGCGATCGACGAGGCCCCGAGGGTCCACGCGCTCCTCGAGGGGGCGGACCTCGTGGCCATCGCCACCCCCGTCCATGGGCAGGGATCACCCTGGTTCGTGCGCAAGTTCCTCGAGCAGACCCGCGGCCTCCAACTCTGGGGGATGCCCGCGACCGCCTTCGCCACCTCGGGCGGGACGCATACCGGCGGCGAGATGGCCCTGCTCGACACCTTCCGGTCGCTTCAGGGCTGCGGCGCGTGCACCTTCACCTTCGCGCAGAAGCTCACCGTGCTCCCGGTGCAGCAACGGCTGCGGCCGGATGGTGAATTCGACCCCGTGGACGTCTGGTTCCTCCGGCAGCTCGCCCGGACCTGCCTGGTGCAGTGGGCGGCCCGCAGCGACCGCGCCGCCGGTCGATCGGTCGCCCGCCGGCTCGGCGTGGACACGGCCTACTACCTCGATTTCCCGGACGCGGCCCGGCTCGAGGCGGAGGCCGGTGCGTTGTGCCGATGGATGAACGAGCCCCTGTCCGACCCGGCCGGGGCCTACGGGCGCTGGTCGCATCGCCTCGGCTTCGATGCCCGGCCTCCGGAACCGCAAGGCCTGCCCTTTGCCGGGCTCTTCCCGGTGCCGCAGGCCGCCCGGCATCAGGGCGGCGGGGCGAACTGGGGCTCGTAGCGGCGGCGGCGCTCGAGGATCTGCTCCACGTACTGCCGGGTGCCCGGAAAGGTCATGGCGGCCAGGAAGCGCACGCTGTTGGTACGGGCCTCCGGCGCATTGGTGGCGTTCATCCAGCGCAGGACGTTCCGGCGACCGGCGTTGTAGTCGGCCAGCGCGTAGGCCAGCGGGTTGTCCGTCGCCGCATAGCGGCGGAGCACCTTGGACAGGTAGTAGGAGCCGGCCATGAGGTTGGTCGAGGGATCGAGGGTGTGGTCGTGGTGGTAGCCGCGGAGCCGCTGGGCATCGGCCCACTCGCGGGCGGCGACCTCCGTCACCTGCATGAGGCCGATCTCCCCGGCCCGGCCCCGGACCGCCGGGTCGAAGCGGCTCTCCCTCCAGACCACCGCCTTCACCAACGAGGGCGGCAGGCGGTGGAGCCGGGCTGCGGCCAGGATCTCCGCGTCGAAGCGGTCCTCGTGGCGGGCCAGCCAGAACCAGGCGATGCCCGCCACGACGATCAGCAGCCCCAGGATGGCGACCCGGCGTCTCATGGCCTTGACAAGGCCCACCCTAGTGCGGCGCCACGGCCGACGGGAAGCACCCCTTGAAGCCCGGGACGCTTCGGGGGTTGCTCCGGCGGCGGTCCGCTCCAGTGTGGGGCCATGAAGGAGGCGTACATCGCGGCCAAGGAACGGTGGGCCCGCAAGATGGCCGGCACGGCCCGACCGGAGACCCGCTCTCAGGACCGCCTGCCGCCGGGCCAGCGCCAGGTGCACAACTTCCCGGTCCTGGACCTCGGGGTCCGGCCCGAGGTGCCGCTGGATCGCTGGCGACTGCGCATCGGCGGCCAGGTCGAGAACCCGGTGACGCTCGACTGGAAGGCCTTCCTGGACCTGCCGCAGTTCACCGACACCAGCGACTTCCATTGCGTGACCACCTGGAGCCAGTTCGACATGGTGTGGCAGGGGGTGGCCTTCTTCACGCTGGCCGATCTGGTGCGTCCGAAGCCCGAGGCCACGCACGTGTTCTTCAAGGGGTACGACGGCTACTCGACCAACAACCCGATCGAGTCCTGCCTCGACGACGACGTGCTGGTGGCCCACCACTGGAATGGCCAGCCGCTGGCCGTCGAGCACGGGGGGCCGGCTCGGGTCATCCTGCCCAAGCGCTATGCGTGGAAGGGCTCGAAGTGGATCCGCGAGATCACCTTCCTTGACCGCGACATCCTCGGGTTCTGGGAGCTGCGCGGCTACTCGAACACGGCCGACCCCTGGACCGAGGACCGTTTTTCGGCGGTCGATCCAACCGACTGAGGGCTAGGCCGCCTCCGGTCGAGGCCAGCACGCCAACTCTCCGCTTGTCACGTTTGTTACGCTTGTGTGACGATGCAGAGACAACGATGAAACTTTTGAACCAGGTCCTGGACAAGGTCGCCCTCAACCTGTTGATGGTCGGGCTGCTGTGCATGTTGGGCGGGCTCACCGCCGTGGGCGGAGGTATCTGGTGGGCTGGAGCCGGTTATGCGACCGCCGGGATGGCCTTGATGGGCGGAGGTGCCATGACTGCTCTCGTGGCCGCCTGTTGGATTCACCGGGACCATTGACCCGCGAGCCGGCTCCCCCGAGGTCTCTCCCCGACTGCCTCCCAGGGTCAGCCAGCGGATCCTCCGCCGGAGGGCGTCAGCAGAATACCATCCTCGAACGGGATCATCCCGAAATTGGTCACACCCGGCGATGGCCGCGGTTTCATGGCGGTCTGGATTGGCACACTCCCTTGGCAAACTCACTCCGGAGAGTGGGTGCAAAAAACGCCCGGTGGGCGGTCTGTGTTGGGCGGCCACCGGGATCTCCGGGTGGCTGCTGGCGAGTTGGCCTTGAATCAGGTCATCTCGGACAATGGGGGTTTGGACAAAAAGGGCTTGGACAAAGAGGTCGTAGACGGGGAGGTCTTGGGCGGGTTCTCGGGGGGGAATGGAAGGTTTTGGACCGGATCGACCCAGACCAAAACCAGGACCAAAACGAAAACCAAAATCCTAAACCCTAAACCCTAAACCAACCCGCGAGGCCTTCAGCCGACGATCTCGATGCCCATGTTCCGGGCGGTGCCGGCGATGGTGCGGAAGGCGGCCTCCTCGGTGTTGCAGTTCAGGTCATTGCCCTTGGCCTTGATGATCTCGAGGACCTGCTTGCGGGTCACCTTGCCGACCTTGTCCTTGTTGGGGGTCTTGGAGCCCGAGGCGATGCCGGCGGCCTTCTTGAGCAGCACGGAAGCCGGGGGCGACTTGAGGACGAAGGTGAAGGACTTGTCCTGGTACACGGTGATGATCACCGGGATGACCAGACCGGGGCGGTCCTTGGTGGCGGCGTTGAACTCCTTGCAGAAGCCCATGATGTTGATGCCCTGGGAGCCGAGCGCCGGACCCACCGGGGGCGCCGGGTTGGCCTGACCGCCGGGGATCTGCAGTTTGACGATGCCTGTGACTTTCTTTGCCATGTTCTATCCAGTTGGTTTGCGGCGGTGTACGACGTCGCTTGAGAGGCATCACGACTTCTCGACCTGCCAGTATTCGAGTTCGACGGGCGTCTTCCGCCCGAAGATGTCCACGGTCACCTTGAGCTTGCCCTTGTCGGGCTCCAGCTCCTCGATGACGCCGGTGAAATTGAGGAACGGACCATCGTTGATCTTGACGGTCTCACCCACGTCGAAGCTGACCTTCGGACGTTCGGTGTCCTCGCTGTCGGAAATCTGCGCCTTGATGGTGGCGATCTCGTCGTCGGTGACGGTCATCGGGCGCTCGCCGCCCACGAAGCCGATCACGCCCTGGATGTCCTTGATGAAGTACCAGGGCTTCTCCATGGGCCGCTTGCCATCGTCGAGCAGGGCCATGTCGATGTAGACGTAGCCCGGATGCAGCTTGCGGTTGGTGACGGTCTTCTTGCCGCCCCGCACCTCGACGACCTTCTCCATCGGCAGGAGCACCTCCCGGATGTATTCCTCCATCTCGTCGGTCTTGATCCGGCGGTTGATGGTGTCCCGGACCTTCTGCTCCTGACCGGCGAGGGTGTGCAGGACAAACCACTGGGTGTTCATGGACAGGGCGAGTTTCGGAAGACGGGTGGGGAAAACGGGAGAGTTCGAAAGAGGTGGCTAAGAGGCCGCAGGGATCAGGACGGCTTGATGATGCGCTCCACAAAGAACCCAACGATCGTGTCCGTTCCCATCGTAAAGACGCCCAGAAGGCCGATCACGACGAAGATCAGCACCGTGGACTGGATGAGCTCCTCACGGGACGGCCAGTTGCACTTCTTGAGCTCCTGCTGGGTGGCGGCCACGTAGGCGGCGAGGCGGGCCAGCTGCCCCTGCTTCCAGGCGAAGGCGAAGATCGCGCCGATGACGGCGAACCAGATCAGGAACGGAAGATAATCTTTCACAGTTTTTTGGCGGAGGGGGAGGGATTCGAACCCCCGGTGAGCGTCAGCCCACAGCGGTTTTCAAGACCGCCGCATTAGACCACTCTGCCACCCCTCCGGGAGGTTGGCAGGGCGTGAGGGACTCGAACCCCCAACCAACGGTTTTGGAGACCGCTACTCTACCAATTGAGCTAACGCCCTGTTCACTGATACCGAATTGCCGACAGTATATTACCGACAACGAATTACCGACAACGAATTACTGAGACCGACCGATTCAAACACCGCCGACCTCGGGGGAAAGGACTCATTCACTCGGAACGATGCCCCACCCCCCTCGACCGGTTGAAACCTCAGGCGATCACCTCGGCGACGCGACCCGCACCGATGGTGCGGCCGCCCTCGCGGATGGCGAAGCGCAGACCCTTCTCCATGGCGACCGGAGCGAACAGCTCGACCTCCACGGAGACGTTGTCACCGGGCATGACCATCTCGACACCCTCGGGCAGGGTGATCGAACCGGTCACGTCGGAGGTGCGGAAATAGAACTGCGGGCGGTACTTGGTGAAGAACGGCGTGTGGCGGCCACCCTCGTCCTTGGTCAGCACGTACACCTCGGCCTTGAACTTGGTGTGCGGGGTGATGGAACCGGGCTTGGCGAGCACCATGCCGCGCTCGACGTCTTCCTTCTTGGTGCCGCGGAGCAGCACGCCGACGTTGTCGCCGGCCTGGGCGCTGTCGAGCAGCTTGCGGAACATCTCGATGTCGGTCGCCGTGGTCTTGCGGGTCTCCTTGAGCCCGACGATCTCGACCTCGGACATCTTGTTGATGACGCCGCGCTCCACACGACCGGTCACGACGGTGCCGCGACCCTCGATGTTGAACACGTCCTCGATGCACATCAGGAAGGGCTTGTCCTGCTCGCGGACCGGCTCCGGGACGAAGGTGTCCAGGGCGTTGAGCAGGTTGGCGATGGCGGCCTCGCCCTCGGGCTTGCCGGCGATGGCGGCGGTGGCCGAACCACGGACGATCGGGGTCTTGTCACCGGGGAAGCCGTACTTGTTGAGCAGGTCGACGATCTCCATCTCGATGAGCTCGAGCAGGTCGGCATCGGCGAGGTCGACCTTGTTGAGGAACACCACGATGCTGGGCACGCCGACCTGGCGGGCCAGGAGGATGTGCTCGCGGGTCTGGGGCATCGGGCCGTCGGCGGCGCTGACCACCAGGATGGCACCATCCATCTGGGCGGCGCCGGTGATCATGTTCTTGACGTAGTCGGCGTGGCCCGGGCAGTCGACGTGGGCGTAGTGCCGGTTCGGGCTCTCGTACTCGACGTGCGACACGGCGATGGTCACGGTCTTGGTGTCATCACGGACGGTGCCGCCCTTGGTGATGTCCTTGTACTCGATCATCGGGGCCAGACCCTTGCGGTTCTGCACGGCGACAATCGCGGCGGTGAGGGTGGACTTGCCGTGGTCGACGTGACCGATGGTACCCACGTTCATGTGGGGCTTCGTCCTGTTGAAGGTTTCTTTAGCCATGTGTCGTATCGTTTTCTGTTCTTCGTTTCTGAAATTCTCTTCCCGGGTCTCCACGGCGGGGTGACCGCCCGGATGGAGCCCGCGATCGGGTTTGAACCGATGACCTCGTCCTTACCAAGGACGTGCTCTGCCAACTGAGCTACGCGGGCACTCTCCGGCCGCATCGCACCCCGGACCCCGACCCGCCAGCTGCCTCAGGACCCCGGGTCCCGCTGCGCGCCGCCGGATCTGCCGGTCGGTCGCCATCTTTCGACGGCAAAAAGTCCGATCTCCGATCCGGTGAGGACCAGAAACCGAACACGGTGCATGCAACGCTTCGATTGAGCCGCAATGGATAGGAAACCCGGGGCGGGGTGTCAACAGAGTTCTGGGGCCACCGCGAGGCCGCCGGCGCCCGGGCCCCCGGGGATCCCGGGCGCCGGGCGCAAAGCCTGTCCGGAACCTCAGAGCCTGTCGACAGGCTCTCAGGCGTTGAAGACCGTGCTGCCGTCGCTCACCGCCGGCTTCGGGATCCGGACGATCACCTTGAGGATGTCGGACAAGACGAGGATCGGCTCCTGGGTGGAGTCGATCTGGTGGATCAGCTCGTCGGGGTAGCAATCGAGCACCGCACGGGTCTCCCGGCGGTAGGTCTCCAGGCGGTTGCGGATGGTCTCGACATTGGCGTCGTCGAGACGGTTCTCCTTCAGGGCGCGGCGCTGCAGGCGCACGATGAGCTTGTCCATCACCGGGCAGAAGAGGTTGAAGATGGCCTTGACCTCGAGGTGGTCGCGCATGATCTCGGCCTGTCGCGCGTTGCGGGGGATGCCGTCGAGCAGCAGCGTGTCGGCCTCGGGATTGAAGCGCCCGGTCGCCGCGAGGCCGTCCATGGTCTGCTTCCAGAGCTGGATGGTGGGCTCGTCGGGCACCAGCCGCCCGGTGGAGGCGTATTCGACGAAGACCCGGCCGAGCGGTGAGTCGACGCGGAGGTTCCGGAAGGCGTCGCCGCAGGAGAAGTGCACGAAGTTGGGGATCTGCCCGAGGATCTTGCCTTGGGTTCCCTTGCCCGCACCGGGGGCGCCGAAGAGGAGGATGGCCCGATATTTCATCGAGGGGGGTGGGTCGGCCGGAGGCTTCCGGGGCCTCAGGCATTCCGGTCGCGCAGCTTCACCTCGAGCACCTGGGCGAACTCGACCGGGGTCTCCGCCCCGTCGGCCGCCTTGAGCACCAGGTCCGCGCCGCCGATGCGGGTGATGCGGGTGGCCACCGTCACCCCGGCGGCGGTGGTCACCTCGAGCAACAGGTCCTTGTCGGCCTCGGAGGCCACGACCTTGAAGAACGAGGGGAACTGCGTCTCGAAGAATCGTCGGTTGAAGGTGGTCTCTCCCCGGCGGAACTGCCTCGGGAGCCCCTCGTTCGGCGCGGGCGCGTTGCGGGCGGCCGTGCTGGTGGAGCCCGGGGCGTGGGCGGCCGACGCCGCGGAGGACGCCCCCGGGGCGGGCACACTGAGCGACTGGGCCGCGACCGCCTCGTCGGTGGCGCTGACAACCTCCTCCTCCTCGCGCCGGGGCAGGGCCAAGAAGATCGCCGGCCCGATGACCGGGAGCACCGCCGAGAGGCCGCAGACCAGCGGCACCGGCTGCCAGCGGAACCGGGCGATCTCGAAGGCGGCGTAGAGGTTGGCCAAGTAGAGCAGGCCCAGCAGCATCATGCCGTTGGGGGTCGTCAGGGCCGCATACACCCCCTTGCCGGCGATGTCGGCCGGCGGCCGGGCCACGCGGTCGGGCTGGCGGACGTCGATCTTGCGCGCCTCGGCACGGGCGATTTCCTCGGCCGGGGGCTCCAGCAGCGGTTCCACGAACTTTCCGGCCCGCGGATGGCCGGCCAGGGCCTTGAGGGTGGCCTCGTCGAGCTTGGCCCAGTCGATGCGGGGCGAGAAGGTGCCGGTGCGCTGGCGCACGATGAGCCCGTCGGCGTCGGCGGCCGAGACCTCGCCATCGTACACGTCCCCGGTGATGGTCCGGAACTCCCCGCAGACCACCCGGGAAACCAAACACAACAGCACGGTCCACCAGCAGAAGAGGCGCATGATGGTCGGGAGGTTGGCAAACCGTCCCGACGCGGGGAACCAAATTCCTGCGAACCCGGGCCTCAGGCGGCGGGACCGGGGCGCCCGGCGGCGCTCAATGGCCGTCGCGGGAGGCCACCAGATACCCGTCGAACTCGTGCCGGACATGCGGCGGCACCCGGGCACGGAACCGGGCCTCCGGCCCGGAGTAGTCCTGCTCGACCACCTGCGCCACCGCGTGGAGGCGGCTCATGGCCTTCTGGTCGTGGTGCGGGATGCGGATCTCCACGAGGTCGCGGATGGGCTTGAGCATGGCCCCCAGCTCGGCGAAGAACGCCTCGAAGCCGAGCTTCCTGCGGGCCGAGACCGCCACGGCCTTGGGAAACTGCTGGCAGTGCATGGCCGCCAGCTCGGCAGCGCCGGCCTTGTCGGTCTTGTTGAAGACCATGAGCGTGGGCTTCTCCTGGGCCCCGATCTCGGCCAGCACGGCGTTGACCGCATCCATCTGCTGCGGGGCATTGGGATGGCTCGAGTCCACCACATGGATCAGGAGGTCGGCCTCAACGACCTCCTCCAGGGTGGCCTTGAAGGCCTCGACCAGCCCGTGCGGGAGCTTGCGGATGAAGCCGACGGTGTCGCTGAGCAGCACGTTCTGGTTGGAGGGCAGCCGCAGCCGGCGCGTGGTCGGGTCGAGCGTGGCGAAGAGCATGTCCTCGGCCATGACCTCGGCCCCCGTCAGGGCGTTGAGCAGGGTGGACTTGCCGGCGTTGGTGTAGCCCACGATCGAGGCCAGCGGCCACTGGTGGCGCTGGCGGCCCTCGCGCTGGGTGGAACGCTGCCGCCGCACGATCGTCAGCTCGGAGCGGATCTTCTCGATGCGCTCCTGCGTCTTGCGGCGATCGGCCTCGAGCTGCGATTCGCCCTCGCCGCCGATGGAGCCGGTCGATCCGCGCTGGCGGGAAAGATGCGTCCAGTAGCGGGTGAGCCGCGGCATGAGATACTGGAGCTGGGCCAGCTCGACCTGGAGCTTGCCCTCCCGGGTGCGGGCGCGCTGGGCGAAGATGTCGAGGATGAGGCCGGTGCGGTCGATGACCTTCGCGCCGAAGAGGCGCTCGAGGTTGCGGGCCTGTGCGCCGGAAAGCTCGTCGTCGAAGAGGACCGTGTCGGCGCCGGCGTCCCGGGCGGCCTTGGCGAACTCCTCGGCCTTGCCCGCACCGATGAAGGTGCCCGGATTCGGGGCCTCGAGGCGCTGCACCCCCTGGCCGACGACCTCGACCCCGGCGGTGGTGGCCAGTTCGGCGAGTTCGTCGAGGGAGTCGGCCACGTCCCAGGAGGAGTGGCTCCGCAGCTCGACCCCCACCAGGAAGGCGCGCTCGGACTTTTTGTCCACGGTGTCGATGAGGGCTTTCACGAGGGATGGGGCACGGTCAGGACACCCTAGCAACGAGACGCGCTTCGGGCCACCCCCGCGATGCGCCCGCGGGCGCCGGTTCCAGGGCGGATGCCCGGATCCGGGAAACGACTTCGGCCTTGTTCGCCCCCACCGGGTGCGCCAAAGACTCTGGCCATGCACGTGCTGCTGGCGACCAGTGAGCTCAATCCCTACTCCAAGACCGGGGGGCTGGCCGACATGGTGGCGGCGCTGGCCAAGGGGCTGGCCGGTCCGGCCGGACGGGGCGTCCTGCGGATCTCGGTGGTCTCGCCGCTGTACCGCGGCGTGCTCGGGTCCCACTCGGGCATCGAACCGACGCCATGGCGGCCGGCGATCCGGATCGGGGACTCGCTGGTCGAGGGCCGGTTCCACCGGAAGGCCCTCCGGCCGAACCTCACGCACTGGTTCGTGGAGCAACCCGGATTCTACGACCGGGCCGGCCTCTACGCCGAGGCCCAGCGGGACTACGCGGACAACGCGGCCCGGTTCCTCTTCCTCAGCCGGGCGGCCCTCGTGCTGGCCCGGCACCTGCCCGACCCCCCCCGGGTCGTCCACGCCCACGACTGGCAGACGGGCCTGGTGCCGCTCCTGGCCCGGCATGAACAGCTGCAAGGCGGCTGGACCCAGCCGCCGCGCATGGTGTTCACCATCCACAACCTGGCCTTCCAGGGGTCGTTCCCGCTGTCGAGCTGGGACCTCACGGGCCTGCCCGCCGACTGGCTCCATATCGAGAGCGCCCGGCATCACGACCGGGTTAACTTCCTCAAGGCCGGACTGACCCAGGCGCAGGCGATCACGACGGTGAGCCCGACCTACGCCCGGGAGATCCTGACCGCCGAGCACGGCTGCGGGCTCGAGGGCCTGCTGCTCAAGCGCTACAATGACCTGGGCGGGATCCTCAACGGCGTGGACACCGAGGAGTGGAACCCCGCCACCGACCCCGACCTGCCGGCCCGCTTCCACGCCGGAGACCTCTCGGGCAAGGCGGTGTGCAAGGCGGCGGTGCAGCGCGAGATGGGCCTGCCGCAGGATACGGCCGTGCCGCTCCTGGCCAACATCTCGCGCCTGACCGACCAGAAGGGCTCGGAACTCATCGCGTCGACGGTGCGGGCGCTGCTCAAGGCGGGGGAGGTCTTCCAGTTCGTCCAATTGGGCAGCGGTGAGCGGGCGCTCGAGAACGCCTTCCGGGACCTTGCCCGACGCTTCCCCGACCGGGTCGCAGCGCGGATCGGCTTCCACGCCGCGCTCTCGCACCGCATCGAGGCCGGGGCCGACTTCTACCTCATGCCCTCGCGCTTCGAGCCCTGCGGGCTCAACCAGCTCTACTCGCTGCGCTACGGGGCGGTCCCGGTGGTCCGGGCGACCGGCGGCCTGCAGGATTCGGTGGTCGATCCGCGCGAGAACGCCGCGCTGGCCACGGGCATCAAGTTCACCCCGTACACGGAGGCCGCGTTGCGCCACGCCGTCCTCAAGGCGCTGGCGCTGTGGAAGGACCCGGCCTGGTTGGGACACCTGCGCCACAATGGCATGACGGCCGACTTCTCGTGGGACCGCCAGGCGGCGGAGTACGTGGCGCTCTACGAGTCGGTCTGCCGGGAATAGGCCGGTAGCCGGGCGGACTCCGGGCCGGCCGCCGCCGCCGGGGAGGGAACTCCGCCAAGTCCTTCGGATGTGCCACCGACCAGCCCTTCGACCCGACTCCCGACCGGCCCCTGACCATACAGCGTCGTCCGGCGGCGCGGCACCCGACCGACCGAACGGATGGCCACCTCGATCTCCGCCGGGGTGAGGCTTTCGCCGAAGGGTCCGCCGCTCTCTCGGGTGATGCTCTCCTCGTACAGGGTGCCGCCGAAATCGTTGCAACCGCTCCGGAGCATGGCGGCCGCACGCTCCGGACCCAGCTTCACCCAACTGGTCTGGAGGTTGGGGATCTCCCGGCCCAGGAACAGGCGGGCCAGGGGGTACAGGCGCTCCACCCGGGCTTCGGCCGCCTCGGCGATGGCCGCCGGCTCGATGCCCGCCTCCCGCGCCAGTTCACGACCCAGCCGATTGCGATGGGGCATGAAGGCCAGGGGCACGAACTCGGTGAACCCACCGGTGCGCCGCTGGAGATCGCGGAGACGGCCCAGGTGCCGGACCAGGTCTTCCCAGGTTTCGCGATGCCCGAAGAGGACGGTCGCCGTGGAGCGGAGCCCCACCCGGTGGGCCGTCTCGATGATGGACTCCCACTCGGCGGCCCGCAGCTTGTCGGGCGACAGGCGGTCCCGCATGGCGTCGTCGAGGATCTCGGCGGCCGTGCCCGGGACCGATCCGAGGCCGGCCTCCCGCAGCCGCTCGAGCACTGCGCTAGCCTCCAGCCCGCTCTTGCGGCACAGCGAGTGGATTTCCATCGGTGAGTAGGCATGGAGGTGGACGCCGGGCAAGGCACGCTTCAGGGCTCGGAGGAGTTCCTCGTAGTAGTCCAGGCCGAGGTCCGGGTGGATGCCGCCTTGCAGGCAGACCTCGCTGACCCAGGGCGTCTGGAGCACGCGCTCGACCACCGCGCCGACGCTGCGCGTGTAGGCCTCGGGGTGGCCCGGCGGCCGGTAGAATCCGCAGAAGGAGCAATTCGTGGTGCAGACGTTGGTGAAGTTGGCGTTGCGGTTCACCACGTAGGTCACCGTGTCGCCGTGGAGCCGGCGGTTGAGGGCGTCGGCCGCCTCGCGAATTTCCTCCTGCGCCCCACCATCGGCCTCGGCCAAGCGCAGCGCCTCGGGCACGGACAGCGGTTCTTCACGCAGGGCCTTGGTGAGGAGGTCGGCCGGACCATGCGATCGACGGGGCCGGGCGGAGGGTCCATGGGACGCCTCGGCCATGGGCTCCGGCTGAGCGACCTCCAGCACGGCGTTCCGGGAACCCGCAAATCGCACCTCGACGCACGTTGCAGCCGTCCCGGCCGTATCGGAGGGCGGAGGTCGATGCCCGGGCGACCCGGCCGGGGCCTCGTGACCACGCTGACGGATCACCTCGGCGACGCGGGCCGAGATCCAGCCCTTCTCGATGAAGGGGTCGTACACCGGCCACCTGTGGCGCAATTCGAGGCCGTGGCGGCGGCAGGCCTCGGCATAGTGGGCG
>Ga0194118_10000611_pt1 | contig 58091 bp, 52 predicted proteins | sample TA2MahsurfametaG_2_FD_148662 | JGI IMG/M metagenome (GOLD analysis project Ga0194118, IMG submission 148662) | Freshwater microbial communities from Lake Tanganyika, Tanzania - TA2015013 Mahale N5 surface | ecosystem: Environmental > Aquatic > Freshwater > Lake | place: Tanzania: Lake...
GGCAAGTACGAGGCTTCGAGCGCCGAGGCGATGCTCGCCAAGCTCTGATCCGTCCCCAGACCGGCGAACCCATGATGCGGCAGCGCACGATTCGCGAACTTGTCCGCACGGTGGGCGTCGGTCTGCACTCGGGCGAACGGGTCGAGCTGGTGCTACGACCCGCCGCGCCTGACACCGGCATCGTGTTTCATCGGGTCGACCTCGACCCGCCGGTGTCCATGCCGGCCAAGGCCAGTTCGGTCAACGATACGCGAATGGCTTCAACCTTGTCTGCCGTCGCAGGCAACGGCAGCACTGCGCGGGTCGCAACGGTCGAGCATCTGATGTCGGCGCTCGCCGGTCTCGGAATCGACAATCTGCATGTCGATGTTGATGCCGCCGAAATCCCCATCCTTGATGGATCATCGGCGTCGTTTGTGTATCTGCTTCGCTCAGTGGGCATCACCGAGCAATCGGCGCCCAAGCGGTTCATTCGGATGACCGCGCCTGTCGAAGTGCGCGATGGCGACAAGTTCGCCCGCCTGGAACCCCACTTCGGCTTCCGGCTCGACTTTTCAATCAGCTTCGGACATCCCGCCATCGACGCAACCGGCCAGCGCATCGTGGTGGATTTCGCTGAGCGGTCGTACACCCGTGATGTCGCCCGCGCCCGAACCTTCGGTTTCATGCGTGACGTTGAAGCCCTGCGGTCCAACGGGCTCGCCATGGGGGGCAACCTCGGCAACGCAATCGTGATGGACGAGTACCGCGTGCTCAACGATGAGGGCCTGCGGATCGACGATGAGTTCGCGATGCACAAGGTGCTCGATGCGATTGGCGATCTATACCTGGTCGGTCATCCTCTGCTCGCGGGCTACGTGGCACACAAATCAGGGCATGCGCTCAACAACCAGTTGTTGCGCGAGCTGCTCTCGCGATCTGACTGCTGGGAATGGGCAACGTTTTCGGGATCTCGCGACATGCCGCAGCTGTTTGAACTTGACTGGCGTACGGCCTGAGGCCTGGTCGCCCAACCTGCTGGCTTGGCCAGCGTGCCACGCTTAATCCTGTGCTCTCTGGTGGCGCAGCAGCGAACCCAGCGCCCGACGCAGCACCTCGGACTGGGCCTGAGCCTGCAGTGACTCAAACGCCTGCAGGGCATTCTGAGGAATCGGGCCGCGCGGCTTGCCCGAAGGGGCTTGCGCGACGGCGTCCGCCGTGCGGCGAGACCGAATTCGAAGCCGCTGAACCGCTGCACCGCGCTGCCGCAGCTTCGCAACCACCGTGGGTTCGAGCTGGCGCAGCCGTGCCGCCTCGGCTGCATTGCGCGCTGCGACCGCTAGCGTGCCATCGTCTGACAGGCTCAATACCGTAACGGGCGACTGCGGGTAGCTGGCTGCGACCATGGCCTGGAGTTCAACCATGCTCGACAGGCGGCTGGCGACCTCGCGAAATGCGGGCTCGGCCTTCAACCAGTCGATTGCGCTGGCGCGGCCGCTCATTGCCAAGCTCGCCGGCTGGAGCGCTTGTTGCCTGCGTTGACACCGCTGGCAACGGAACGATGGAACAGTGTGGTTGGAGTCGGCACAGGTTGCTGATGGAAATGGCAGGCGATCAACAGGCTAGCATATCCAGGCAGGCGAGCGTGCTAGACTCCCGCGGTTAAACCCCTGCCGGACAGACCGGCACAGCCTGCGCCATACGGCCTTTGCGCCAGACGGCCAGGCGGTCAGAGCGCTCCACCACGATGCTCCAGAACTTCCTGAAGAAAATTTTCGGCAGCCGCAATGAGCGACTGCTTCGCGACTACCGCAAAACGGTCGAGGCAATCAATGCGCTCGAGCCCGCCATGCAGAAGCTCTCGGATGAGGCGCTCGCCGCTTGCACCGACGCGTTTCGCCAGCGCTGCGCCAAGGGCGAGACAATCGATGCGCTGCTACCCGAAGCGTTCGCGGTGTGCCGCGAAGCGTCGGTACGCGCGCTTGGCATGCGCCATTTCGACGTCCAGCTGATCGGCGGCATGGTGCTGCATCACGGCAAGATCGCCGAAATGCGAACCGGCGAAGGCAAAACCCTCACCGCGACGCTCCCGGTTTACCTGAACGCGCTGGCCGGGCGTGGCGTTCACGTGGTCACGGTCAATGACTACCTGGCGGCGCGCGATGCAGAGTGGATGGGCAAGGTTTACCGATTCCTCGGCATGTCGGTGGGCACCATCCTGTCGCAACAGCCCACTGAAGCCAAACGGATCGCCTACGCCTGCGACATCACCTACGGCACCAACAACGAGTTTGGCTTTGACTATCTGCGCGACAACATGGAGCACAGCGCCTCCGAGCGTCGCCAGCGCGGTCTGTCGTATGCAATCGTCGACGAGGTCGACTCCATCCTGATCGACGAGGCCCGTACCCCGCTCATCATTTCCGGGCAGGCTGAAGACCACACCGAGATGTATCGGCGGGTGAACGCGGTTCCACCGCTTCTCACCGAGATGCCGCATGAGCCCAAGGCCAATGAGCCCGAGCCCCCGGGCGACTATTGGGTTGACCGTAAATCGAACCAGGTTTACCTGTCAGATGCCGGCCATGAAAAGGCCGAGCAGGTGCTCGAGCAACTGGAACTGCTCGCCCGTGGTGCAAGCCTTTACGAGGCCTCCAATATCGCGCTGATGCATCACCTGATGGCGGCCTTGCGCGCACACACGCTCTATTTCCGCGATCAGCACTATGTGGTGCAAAACGGTGAAGTGATCATCGTTGACGAGTTCACCGGCAGGCTGATGCCGGGCCGACGCTGGTCTGAGGGGCTCCATCAGGCGGTTGAAGCCAAGGAAGGCGCCAACATTCAGGCCGAAAATCAGACCCTGGCCTCGATCACCTTCCAGAACTATTTCCGAATGTACGGCAAGCTCGCCGGCATGACCGGAACCGCCGATACAGAGGCTTACGAGTTCCAGGAAATCTACACGCTGGAAACGGTGGTCATTCCGACGCACCGACCGATGGTTCGTGACGACCGCCAGGATCAGGTGTTTCGCACTGCCCGCGAAAAATATAACGCCATCATCGCCGACATTCGCGACTGCCATCAGCGTGGACAGCCGGTGCTGGTGGGCACCACCTCCATCGAAAACTCCGAACTGCTGTCGCAGCTCCTTGAAAAGGAAAAGCTGCCTCACCAGGTGCTCAATGCGAAGCAGCATGCCCGCGAGGCCGAGATCGTCATTCAGGCGGGTCGACCAGGCATGATCACGATCGCCACCAACATGGCGGGCCGAGGCACCGACATCGTTCTGGGCGGCAACATCAGCCGTGAAATCGATGCGATCCAGGCCGATGAGTCGCTGTCCATCGAAGAGCGTTCCGCCCGCACTCAGAAGTTCCGCGCTGACTGGCAGGTGCTGCACGATCAGGTCATTGCAGCAGGCGGCCTGCACATTGTCGGTACCGAACGGCATGAATCGCGGCGCATTGACAATCAGCTGCGTGGCCGGTCAGGGCGGCAGGGCGATCCGGGCTCATCGCGGTTTTATCTCTCGATGGAAGATCCGCTGCTGCGCATTTTCGCGGGCGATCGTCTGAAAGCGATCATGGACCGTCTGAAGCTGCCGGACGGTGAAGCGATCGAGGCCGGCATGGTGTCGCGGGCGATCGAGTCGGCGCAGCGCAAGGTTGAAGCGCGCAACTTCGACATCCGCAAGCAGCTGCTTGAGTATGACGATGTGGCCAATGACCAGCGCAAGATCGTCTACACCGATCGCAATGCGCTGCTCGACGCGGCCGAGGTGGGCGAGCGCATCACCGAACTTCGGCATCAGGTGTTTACCGAACTGGTTCGCACGCATGTGCCCGCCGAATCGGTGGAAGAGCAGTGGGACATCACGGCGCTGCAGAAGGCACTTGAAAGCGAATGGCTGCTTTTGGTGCCGCTCGCAGAGCAGGTTGCCGCAAGCGAACAGATCACCGATGACGACATCGTCAAGAGGGTGGTTGAAGCGGCTGATGCCCAGTATCAGGCCAAGCTTGAACTGGTGGGTGCCGAAGCCTTTGCAGGGTTCGAGCGCTCGGTGCTGTTGCAGGTCATCGATCAGCACTGGCGCGAGCATCTGGCAATGCTTGATCACCTTCGCCAGGGCATTCACCTGCGCGGCTATGCGCAGAAAAATCCCAAGCAGGAATACAAGCGCGAGGCGTTTGAGCTGTTTGCGCTGATGCAGGGCCGGGTTCGCAACGACGTGACCCGCGTGCTGATGACGGTACGCGTGGAAACCGCTGAACAGGCCGAGCAGGCGGGCGAACAGCTAGCGCCGGCTGAACCCACCAACGTGTCCTACGCGCATGCTGATTTTGCTCAGGCGCAGGCTGCAGCGGGGGATGATGCAAGCGCCGAGGCGCTGGCCCTGTCGCTTCAGCAGGCGCCTGTGACTGAACCGGAGGGGCAACAGCCCTTCAAGCGTTATGGCCGCAAGATCGGTCGCAATGACCCGTGCCCGTGCGGATCCGGACGCAAGTTCAAGGCCTGCCACGGGCGGCTCGCCTGAGCGCCTCGGCGTGCAGTCGGCACGGCTGAGCGCGTCGGTGCGAGTCGCACTCGGTTCGGCCCACCTTATCTGATTTGACCTGATTGATTCCCGGCTGCGGAGTAACCGATGCCTGTCAACCTCACCTCTCCTGAACGACCCGAGCTGATGCCGGTTGCCGGTCTGTCGATCGGCACCGCCGTGGCGGGTATTCGCAAGGCCAATCGCCGCGACGTGCTGATCATGCAGCTCGCCCCAGGCGCGCGCGCGGCAGGCGTCTTCACGCAGAACCGGTTTTGCGCAGCGCCGGTGCTGGTCTGCCGTGAGCACCTGGAGGCAAGCGGCGGCGGCATTCGTGCGCTGCTGGTCAACACCGGCTGCGCCAATGCGGGCACTGGCGAACTTGGGCTGGCCAATGCCCGGGCGACCTGTCAGAGCGTGGCCCAGGCACTCGGTTGCGGGCCCGAGCAGGTGCTGCCGTTTTCAACCGGTGTGATTCTCGAACACCTGCCGATGGATCGGCTGCAGGCCGGCATTGGAATGGCGGCCGGGGCGGTCGGTCAGGCCGACTGGCTTGACGCAGCGCAATCGATCATGACCACCGACACCTTGCCCAAGGCGGCCTCGCAACGGCTGACTGCGGGCGGGCATGCGGTTACTGTATCCGGTATCTCGAAGGGTGCCGGCATGATTCGTCCGAACATGGCCACCATGCTCGGATTTCTCGCGACCGATGCCGCTGTGGCGCAACCGCTGCTCGCGCGCTGGGTGCGCCAGATCGCTGATGTCAGCTTCAATCGCGTCACCGTCGATGGCGACACCTCCACCAACGACTCGTTCATTCTGATTGCCACCGGCGCGGGCTCGCTTCGCATCGAGCACGAGTCCGATCCCGGCGCAACCGAACTGCTCGCAGCCCTCATTGCGACCGCGCAGCGGCTCGCACAGGCGATCGTGCGCGACGGCGAGGGTGCGACAAAATTCATCACCATTCGGGTCGAGGCGGCACGCGATGCGGCGGAAGCCGCCCAGGTTGCGTACGCGGTTGCGCATTCACCGCTGGTCAAGACCGCGTTCTTCGCATCGGATCCTAACCTGGGTCGCATTCTGGCCGCGGTCGGGTATGCGGGCGTCACCGATCTTGATGTCGATGCGGTTGACCTGTTTCTCGACGACGTGCACGTGGCCACACGGGGTGGCCGCCATCCGGCCTACCGCGAGGAACACGGCCAACGCGTGATGAAGAACGCCGAAATCACCATCCGGGTCGTGCTCGGGCGCGGCGCCGCCTCCACCACGGTTTGGACCTGCGACCTTTCCCACGACTATGTCTCGATCAATGCCGACTACCGCTCGTAAGCCCGCTCCGTCTGCCTCCCCCGAGGCTCCGATCGCAGCCGATTCGGCCGCGCAACTGCTCGCGCTCGCCGCGCCGCTCCTGTCTCAGCTTGCCGCCCTGATGCCCGGCGCCGTGGCGCCAGACTGGTCGGCTTCCTCTGCCTTTCGCTGGCGGCGGCGGGTGTCGGCGTTCGGTTCGCGGGGCGAACTGCAGCCGATCCGGGCGCTGTCCACCATTCGTTTGGCCGACCTGCACAACATTGACGAGCAGAAGTCGGTCATTGATCGCAATACCCGGCAGTTTGTACGCGGGCTGCCTGCCAACAACGTGTTGCTCACGGGTTCGCGCGGCACCGGCAAATCCTCGCTCATCAAGGCGTGCCTGAACACGTACGCCAGGCAGGGCCTTCGCCTGATCGAGGTCGACAAGAGTGATCTTGCAGACCTGCATGACATTGTTGAGCTGGTGTGCGATCGCCCCGAACGCTTCATCGTGTTCTGCGATGACCTGTCCTTCGAAGAGGGCGAGGCCGGCTACAAGGCGTTGAAGGTCGCGCTCGACGGTTCGGTGGCTGCGCAATCCGACAATGTGCTGATCTACGCCACCTCCAACCGGCGTCACCTGATGCCCGAGAAGATGAGCGAGAACCTGACGGCCAAGCATCAGGAAGATGGCGAGATCCACCCGGGCGAAACGGTCGAGGAAAAAATTTCCCTGTCCGAGCGTTTTGGCCTCTGGATCTCGTTCTATCCGTTTCGCCAGGAAGAATATCTGGCGGTGGTCGGTCACTGGCTTGAACACTTCGGATGCTCGCAGGCAGAGATCGATGATGCGCGCGGCGACGCGCTGCGGTTCGCACTCGAGCGGGGCTCGCGCTCAGGGCGCGTTGCCTGGCAGTTCGCTCGCGACTGGTCGGGTCAGACGCGGTTAAAGCCCGCTCGGGCAGCGCGTCGACGCTGAGATGCGCAAGGACGAATCACGCCCCGACACGCGTGCGCCCGTCGAGGTGGCGGTCGGTGTCGTGCGTCGGCCCGACGGGTTTTTGCTGTTCGCACAGCGACCCGACGGCAAGCCCTATGCAGGCTGGTGGGAGTTCCCCGGTGGCAAGGTCGAAGCAGGCGAAAGCGTCGAGCAGGCGCTACTGCGGGAACTTCAGGAAGAGCTGGGCATCGTGATCGAACGCTCCGAGCCGCTCGAGATGGTTGAGTTTTCCTATCCGCATGCCCGGGTGCGGCTGCACTTTCGCTGCGTCACCCAGTGGCGCGGAGACCCGCAATCGCGCGAGGGCCAGGCGCTCAGCTGGCAGAAGCCCGACGCGGTTGCCATTGGACCGCTGTTGCCCGCATCGGTACCGGTCATCGAACGGCTCGCCCAGGGGCTGCGCACGGCTCAGTGAACGGGGCGCGCTGACGGGTCGTCTTCGGGGCGGATTTCAGCCGGGTCGGTGGGATCAACCGGCGCACCGGCAATGCGGTACTGCTCGCTTGCCCAGGCACCCAGATCGATGCGCTTGCACCGCTCAGAACAAAACGGGCGCCAGCGGTTGGTGGGGCTGTACTCGGTTTTGCGCGAGCAGGCCGGACAGTCGACGAGCAGTTTCCGAGACGAGCCAGCCACGACCGATTGCTGATCAAAGATTGCAGAGCGCCAGCTCAAATTCGACGTCGCCTTCGAAGGCGCGCGGCCGCTGGTCGCCAGACTGCGAGGTGAACCGGATCCAGAGCAGGTAGCGGTTTGCACTGATCTCGGGAATGGCGCCCAGGGTGGGATCGAGCCGCACCTGCACCATCTGATAAATGCGGCCACCGAGCGGCTGCTGGTAGCTGGCCTGCTGCGAGGCAACCCGAACCCAGGTGCCGCTTCGGCGAAGCAGTCCGAGCACCACGTTGAGCGCGACGCGCAGCGGCTGTAATGGCATGGCCCAGCGTCTGACATCTTCGCGACGGGCCTCGACGGTTCGGTTCTGCCAGGCGAAATAGGACGGCAGATCGAACTCGCAGGCGCCGCCAGCGATGCCGGTGCGGCTGCGGATGCTCATCAACCACTCGTTGTCGCGAAGATGCTGGCCAGTGCGCCCGCTCAAGCTGGTGAGGCCGCCCACCGCATCTTCGATTCGCGCCAGCGTGGCCTCGAGCGCATCCACCGATACGGAGGGGTTGCCGCGAAATGAACTGATGGTCTGACGCTGACGTTCGAACTCCTGCAGCAGATCCGAGCGCAGGTCACCTCGCGCGGTGACCTCGAGGACTTCGAACAGGGTGAGCAGCGCCACGTGGTGATCGTGGGGGTCTTCCCGCATCGAAAAAATCTCGAAGCGATTGAACAGATCTTCGAGCCGCAACAAGGCTCGTATCCGCTCGTTGAGGGGATACTCGTACTGAAGCAATGGACGGTGGGCGACGGCGCGCGTGTGCTTGCCGGTTCCGACTGCCGTAATGCCTGCCTGGGCGTTCATCTTCCGATTCTGGCCCAAAGGATCGGGGAATTCAAACGGAATCTGCCTTTTGCCGGGGGATCGCGCGTTTTACGGCGTAACAGAAGTTGCGCGCGAACCAGGCTGCGCGGCCAGTTGCAGGTAGATCGCGTGCAGCGCATCAACCTGGGCCGGCAGAGACTCGGGTGCGCCACCGTTGTCAATTCGGTCATCGGCTGCCGCGAGTCGGGCCTCGCGGGTGGCCTGGGCAGCGAGAATGGCCAGGACCTGCTCGCGGGCGAGTTGACTGCGTTGCATCACGCGTTCTATCTGACGTTCCACCGGACAGTCGACCACGAGCACGCGGTGCGCGCGCGCTCGCCAGTTGCCAGACTCAACGAGAAGCGGTACGACCAGCATCACATAGTGGCCGGTTGCCGCTGCAATCTCGCGAGTCGATTGCGCGCGGATCATCGGATGGAGGATGGCTTCGAGACGCTTTCGAGCCTGCGGGTCGGAGAAGGCGATTGCACGCATGGCAGCTCGGTCGAGCCGCCCGTCTGCCGCAATGACCGATGCGCTGAAGCTGTCGCTGATGGCGGGCATGGCCGCGCCCTGCGGCCCGGTGAGCGAGTGGGCGATGAGGTCGGTGTCCACCACCGTCGCGCCGCGCTCGGCGAACAGATCGGCCACTGTGGATTTGCCGCTGCCGATGCCGCCGGTGAGCCCGATGATGAGTTTTGCAGAGGGGTTCGTGATCATGAAGGAGGCGATGATGAGCGTCGAGGCGAACCGGTGCAAGCCCACCGGCTGTCGGAAGGATGCGAGGTGCGACCAGCGTTGCGTGGCAAGGGTCTACTGCCCGGCGAGCCAGTGACCCAGCGCCGGCCCCGCAAACAGCGCGACCAGCCCGGCTGCCGCCAGCCAGGGGCCGAAGGCAATCGGCGCGCGGGCGTCGCGCTGACGGGCAAGCGCGCCGCCGACGGCAAATATCACGCCGGCCGCGCACGCCATCAGAACGACCACCGCAAGCGGCTGCCATCCCAGCCAAGCACCGATCGCCGCCAGCAGTTTGAAGTCGCCATAGCCCATGCCCTCGCGACCCGTGACCCGTCGAAACGCATGATGAATGGTCCAGAGACTGAGGTAGCCCGCGACCGCGCCCAGTACCGCGTGTTCAAGCGGCACAAACAGCCCGCCGAGATTGGCAAGCAGCCCGACCCAGACCAGCGGTAGCGTGAGCGCATCGGGCAGCAGCTGTGTGTCGAAGTCGATGACAGCTGCCGCAACTAAGGTTGCCACCAGCGCCATGGCTGCCAGCGCTGCCGGGGTGGCGCCGAACCGGATGACGCAGAGCGCGAACAGTCCGGCGGTTGCGAGCTCAACGATCGGATAGCGCGCGCTGATCGGTGCCGCGCACGCAGCGCAACGCCCTCGCAGCGCAAGCCAGCTTGCGACCGGTACCAGATCGCGAAGTCGCAGGGTGTGGCCGCAGGCCGGGCAGTGTGAGCGCGGCATGAGCAGGCTGTAGGGGTCACCATGCCTCAAGGGCTCGCCGCGAATCGCTGCGGCATCGTCCTGCCATTGCCGCTCGAGCATTCTGGGCAGCCGATGAATGACGACGTTCAGAAAGCTTCCGATGATGAGCCCGCCCAGCGCGGCAGCCATCAGAGCCCAGACGGTATCTGGCGCAAGCATTACAAGCTTGCCTGGGGGCGCAGCGCGAGGACCCGTGCCACGAACGATCGAATGCGTGACATCAGGCGCTCGCAGCCATCTCGTGGGACTGTGTTCGCTCGGGTGAGCCAGGCTCCGGCAGCAGTCGCAGTCGCGCGCTTCGAACCAGTCGGTCCTCGACCTGCTGAATCTCGACGACGACCGGACCGAATCGAAGGCCTACGCTCGATCCGGGCAGGTCCTGCAGAGCCTCAAGGATGAGGCCATTCAGGGTGCGCGGCCCCTCCAGCGGAAAGCGGGTGCCGAGTCGGCGATTGAGTTCGCGCAGGGTCACGGAGCCATCGACCACGACTTCACCGGCTTCGTCCCAGTGCAGCGCCGAATCGCCGCCGCCAGGCGTGGTGGTGGTGAACTCGCCGATGATTTCTTCGATGATGTCTTCGAGTGTGACGAGCCCCAACACTTCGCCGTATTCATCAACGACCAGTCCAACGCGCTGCCGGTTCTCCTGAAAGAACTGCAGCTGCGTGAAAACCGCCGTGCCGCTTGGGATGAAGTAGGGCTCAACCAGCAGCTCGCGCAGTTGGGTGGCATCGAACTGCTCGCGCTGCAGCACGCCCAACGCCCGCCGGACATGCAGGATTCCCACCACACGGTTGATCTCGCCTTCGAATACCGGCAGCTTGTTGTGATAGCAGGTGGCGAGTTGCTCGCGCAATCCCGTTTCGCCGGTCGCCAGATCGAGCGCCTCGATACGACTTCTTGGAATCATCACATCGTCGACGGTGATCCGCTCGAGGTCGAACAGGTTCAACAGAATCGAGCGGTGCTTGGCCGGAAAGAAGTGCCCCGACTCGAGCACGATGGTGCGCATTTCATCGAGCGAAAGCCGGGTCTGCTGCGGCGCGCGTGGGTCAATGCCCACCACTGAAAGCATGCGGCCGACGATCAGATTGATGCCCCAGACCGCAGGCGTAAACAGCGTCATCAGCACTCGGAGCGGATAAGCGGCCGGCAGCGCAACGCGCTCGGGCCAGGTCGCACCAATCACCTTGGGCGTGATTTCGGCAAAGATGATCAGGACCAGCGCGACCGCTGCGGTGGCGATCATCAACACCGTGTCACTGTGGCCAAACGCCTTGATGGCCAATGCGGTAACGATCGCTGTGATCGCGGTATTGACGAGGTTGTTGCCGAGCAGAATGGTGCCGAGCAGCCGGTCTGTCTGACCGAGCAGCGAGGCGGCCAATCGGGCGCTGCGACGGCCCTGGCGCACCAGGTGCCCGAGCCGAAACCGATTGAGCGCCATCATGCTGGTTTCGGCGATCGAGAAGAAGCCCGAAACCAGCACCAGCACCACGAGCGCGATCAGCGCCAGCCAAAGCGGAATCGCATCCAAACAGGGGTGTTCCGAAGTTGCAACCGGTCTAGACTACCGGAAACCGCTGCCAATCGCAGCGACCGCGACCGGCAGCCCGGTTGCTACACTGCAGTCGATCAACCCTCGCGGAGTCCGTCATGTCCTCAAACGATGCCGTCCGTTCCCCTCGTCTGCGCTCGCGTGCATGGTTTGACAACCCGGACAACCCGGGCATGACCGCGCTCTACCTCGAGCGCTACATGAACTTCGGCTTGACGCTTGAGGAGTTGCGCACCAGCGGCAAGCCGATCATCGGAATCGCGCAGACTGGCAGCGACCTCTCGCCCTGCAATCGCCATCATCTGGAACTCGCCTCGCGCGTTCGCGACGGCATCCGCGACGGGGGCGGTATTCCGATCGAGTTTCCGGTGCACCCGATCCAGGAGACCGGCAAACGCCCAACGGCCGCGCTCGATCGCAATCTCGCGTATCTGTCGCTGGTCGAGGTGCTGTATGGCTACCCCATGGATGGCGTGGTGCTTACCACCGGCTGTGACAAGACCACGCCTGCCATGCTGATGGGCGCAGCGACGGTCGATTTGCCCGCCATCGTGCTGTCAGGCGGCCCGATGCTGAACGGCTACTACGGCGGTGGACTGGCCGGCTCAGGCACCATCGTCTGGTACGCGCGCCAGGAGCTGGCGGCCGGACGGATCGACTATGACCAGTTCCTGGAAATGGTGGCCTCCGGTGCGCCCTCGGCCGGACACTGCAACACCATGGGTACGGCGCTCTCCATGAATTCGCTCGCCGAGGCGCTGGGCATGTCGCTACCAGGCTGTGCGGCGATTCCGGCGCCCTATCGGGAGCGCGCGCAGATCGCCTACCAGACCGGACGAAGAATCGTCGCGATGGTGCACGAGGATCTGCGTCCGTCCAAGGTCCTCACGCGTGCCGCCTTCGAGAACGCGATTGTCGCGGCGAGTGCGCTGGGCGCCTCCACCAACTGTCCGCCGCACATTACCGCCATTGCCCGGCACATGGGGGTTGCGCTCGAGATCACCGATTGGGACCGAATCGGCTATGACATTCCGTTGCTGGTCAACTGCATGCCAGCGGGTGAATACCTGGGCGAGGAGTTTCATCGCGCGGGCGGCGTTCCCGCGGTCATGCATGAACTGCTTCAGGCAGGTAAGCTGCAGACCGAGGCGCTATCGGTGTCGGGGCGTACGATCGGCGCACTCTATGCCACGACTGCGGCGAGCGACCGTCGGGTGATCCGACCGTTTGGCGAACCGATTCGCGAGCAGTCTGGCTTCGCAGTGCTCTCGGGCAATCTGTTCGATTCCGCGGTCATGAAAACCTCGGTGATCTCGCCAGAGTTTCGCCGCCGGTATCTGGAAAATCCTGCAGACCCGCAGGCATTTGAAGGGCGCGCAATCGTGTTTGAAGGCCCAGAGGACTACCACGCGCGCATCAACGATCCTGCGCTCGCCATTGATGCCGACTGCATTCTCTTTATTCGCGGCACGGGCCCAATCGGCTACCCGGGTGCGGCTGAGGTGGTCAACATGCTGCCACCTGATGCGCTGGTGCGTCAGGGCATCACCTTGCTGCCCTGCGTTGGTGATGGCCGACAGTCGGGCACGTCGGCAAGCCCATCGATTCTGAACGCATCACCCGAGTCTGCGGTGGGCGGTGGCCTTGCGCTGCTCACCACTGGCGATCGGGTTCGGATCGACCTGGGAAAGCGTCGCGCCGATATCCTGATAAGCAATGAGGAGCTTGCGCGCCGCAAGGCCACCTGGACGCCCAGCTACCCCGAGAGCCAGACCCCCTGGCAGGAACTGCAGCGCCGCCACATCACGCAGCTTTCCGACGGCGCCTGTCTGGATTTCGCGGTCACGTATCAGCGCATCTCGAGCACCCGGGGGCTGCCGCGCGACAATCATTAAGCAAGCGTCTGAACGCAGTACGCGCAGACCCTGCGACGACACCACCATGAAGCGCACGAATCAGCGGCTGCTTGCCGCCGGCATTGCCAAGAAAGGGTTCAGGCGTTGGTATGAGCGTCAGCTGATTGACGCGCATTTATGGCTGGTCGGTTGCCTGGTGGCGATGATTCTGGTTGCGGCCGGCGTTGAGCTCGCAACGCTGGGAACGGGCACAGCGGAACGCCTGTCTGACGGAGCCCTGGTGCTGGGCGGGTTGGCCGCGGGTGCCTATGCGTTCCGGCGCTATTTGCGCACGCTCATGGTTGCCGAATTCATTGGCGAGCAGGCCGACTGTCCAGGTTGTGGCCGTCATGGATTTCGGGTGGGCCAGCAGTCACCCATCGGCTCGACGGGCTCGGGCTCGCCGGCTTACCCGCACGCAGCAGCGGGCTTCGATGAGTTGACCGCAGCCTGCCCGCGCTGCAAGTGTCACTGGCCGGTTCGCCTGCCCGCGCTGGGGCCCGAAAAACCGACGCCCTAGCGTGATGGGCCGCGATAGGGCTCGATCCGGGTGGCCTCGAGCGAATAGCCGCTGATGCCCATGCGCGTATCGCTGCGCGCAACCCGTAGCGTGCCAACCACCCAGACCGCGTCCATGGTTTGCAGGGATTGGCGCTTTGCCGAGCTCACCTGAATGATCTGATTGGCCGGTGGCGGCGGTGTGTGAATGCAGGCGCCCAGGTACGGCACCAGCAGAAACTCGCGGATGTCTCCGCCCAGCATGTCGAGCGGCACCACATAGCCGGGAATTCGAATGCGCAAGCCCTCGAGTTCGCCACGCGCGGGCGCCTGATCCCACTGTTCGCGGATCTCACGCATCAGCGCTTCGCTGCGCGGATCGTCATCGCTGATCGCGTCTAGCCCCTTGCCCTCGAGCAGCTTGAGCGGGTCCCAGTCCTCAGGCATGAGGTCGTCCCAGCCGATTTCTCGAACGCCACCGCCGATCGCTTTGCCGGGCAGCTTGAAGGGGGGCGCCGTCTGGCCCGTCGCGGCGGCCCCAGCCGATGGCCTTTGCGGAGCGGCTGATGAAGGCGCCGCTGTCTGCGCAGGCGCGAGCGCGGGTACGAGCGCAAACCCCAGCGCTGACAGCAGCAAGGTGCCAATCCAAAGTGTGAAACGAGGTTTCATCGGAGACTTGTCGAGACGTCGGTGCGATCAGGATCGCGGTGACAGACCGTCGGCGAGTGACAGCCGCCAGGCACGCCAGGCGGGCAGCAGGCTTGCAAGCATACCGGTGGCCAGAATCGCAGCAAGCAGCAGCCACTCGCCCATCCTGGGCGCCTGCGTGCCGAGCACGATGCCGAAATGCGACTGAAGCGGGCCTGCCGCGGTGAGCCCGAGCACGATCGTGCCGATAACGCCCACCCCGATACCGGCAAGGCTTGCGAGCGTGCCCTCGGCCACCAGCAGCGCCACCAGTGAAAGCGGACTGGCGCCGATTGATCGCAGGATTGCCAGCTCGCGTCGACGAGCCTCCAGGCCCGCCAGAATGACCGATACCAGCCCTGCCAGGCTGGCCAGCGCCACCATCGCACCCATCAGTCGGAGCGCTGTTTCGCCCATTCCCAGCGTCTGCCACAGTTCATCGAGCGTCACCCCCGGCAGCGCCGCCGTGAGCGGCTCCTCGCGCTCGGCATGAAGCCGTCGCTGCACCGAAAATACGGCGCTGCGGGCATGAAGCCCGACCAGTGCTGCCGAGACCAGCGCGGGTCGTGCGCCTGCTTCGGGAGACGCTGCCTGCTGTGGGCGCACCGGGCGCACACCCGCCACCCAGCCCGCGTGAAGCGCGTGCATGGACTCAAGGCTGATCAGCACGCTGCGGTCGATCGGCGAGCCCGATGGCGCGAGCACCCCCACGATGGTGAACGGAAGATCATCGTGCGAGGCCTCGGTGATCGGTCCGCTGCCGTGGCTGAGCGTCATGCGCTCGCCCGCGCGAAGCCCCAGTCGGCGCGCCACCTGCGCGCCGATCACGGCCTCGGCGCCGGGGCCCTGTATGTCGCGACCCTGTGTAATCCGCAGGGGCTGGCGATCGCCCATGCGAACATGGCGCATGAATCGTTCATCGGTTGCGATCACCGGAAAGCCGCGAAAGGAATCACCCAGCGCGATGGGTACGACCCAGGCCACCTGCGGCAACTCGCCGATCGATTCAATCCGCCTCAGGCTCACGCCTTGCGTGGGCTGACCGATATGAAACACGGTGTGGAGCAGCAGTTGTGTGGGGCTGCCCCGTGCCCCCACGATCAGGTCGGTGCCAGAGAGCGCCTGGGAAAAGCTTTGCCGGACATCGTGGCGCAGGCGCTCGGTTGCAAGCAGCAGGAGCGTTGATACCGCAACCGCCGCGATCGTGAGCACCAGCGTAAACCGCCGGGCCCAGGCGCTGCGTGCCGCAAGTGCGAGCAGGGCGCTCACCGATCCGCTCCCAGCGCAAGACCACGATCGAAATGGCGTTCAAGTTCGCGGTCATGGCTTACCAGCACCAGCGCGCTCTGTGCCCGCTCGCAGGCCGACAGCAGCAGCGACATGAATTCATCACGCCTGGCATCGTCGAGCGCCGAGGTCGGCTCATCGGCAAGCAGCAGCTCTGGCGTGCCGATGAGCGCGCGTGCGGCGGCCACGCGCTGCTGTTCGCCCACGGACAGTGTGCCGGCGGGTTGCCGCCAGCGCGCGCGGCCGAACCCCAGCGCCTCGAGCCAGTGGCCTGCATCGCGCTCGATGCTGCCGGATCGGATCGTGGCTCGGCTTGCCCGGCGCGCTGAAAACCGACACGGCAGACAGACGTTATCGAGCACGGGCAGCCAGTCGAGCAGATTGAACTGCTGAAACAGGTAGCCCACGTGATCACCGCGTCGGCGATCGCGGGCTGACGGACTGAGTGCGCGCCAATCGGTACCCAGGATTGCAACCCGTCCCCGGTTGGCGACCAGCACGCCGGCGAGCAGCGACATCAGGGTGCTCTTGCCGCATCCGCTCGGGCCGACGATCAGCAGTCGCTCAGCCGCCGCCACCTCAAGCCGCTCAAGGCGCAGCAGCGGGGTGTCCTGGGTGCCGTACCGAAACTCGAGATCAGCAATCTCGACCACTGGCGTGCCGAGCCCCTGCGAAGCCGATCCGGCATCAGGGGGTGGCGCATCTTGAGCGGGGAGCATGCTGATCAGCGTGCAGCGCCTGGTCAGCGCGACACCTCGAGCACCCGCCGGCTGCGTTGCAGCGTGCGCGCCTGCGTGCCCGACGGGCCCGCCACCCGGGCTTCAATCCGGCGCAGGCGGCTGAATGCCTCAAACAGCCCGATGTCGATGGACCCGAGCTTTGCGGGACGCTCGCACTCGAACTCATGCGTCAGAAGAAGGTCGGTGTGCGATTCGTCAGCAGGCAGGGCAGCGACGCCCGGGGCGCTGTCCGATGATCCAGACCATCGATAGGTCTGTGCGGTGGGCTTACAGCCGGCATCGACTGACGGCCGGAATAGCGTGGCCAGGCGAACCGTCTCAAGCGCGCGGTCAAGCCGCCTGCGCTCGTCATCGGTACGGGGTGCGCGCTCGAACCCGGTGAGGGTTTCCATCGGCAGTTCAGCCTCGATCCGAAGCGTACGGCCTTCGATCGTGAGGTCAAGGCGCGCCTGACCGTGGACATGCGCTCCGGCCGAAGATTGCGCGTGCGCGGTCGCTGACAGGCCGCCCAGCGACAGGGCGATCAATGCCGCAGCGCGCATCACGCGGGGTAGGCAAAGGTGTGGATGAAATCGGGCGTTCACAGGCACGATCATACGGCCTGCTGCCAGGTGGGCAATCCTTCGGGGCTTGAGTTCCGTCGAGCGCACAGGCAGACTCGCTCCGACACTCTGCAAGGAGCAGCCATGGCAAGCCTGCAACGATACTGGGCATTGGGCGCGGTGGTCCTCGCGGCGTTCGCTTCGGCGGGCGCGTACGCTGGCGGTTGGCTGCACGGATCGGTGCCGCTCGCGCTCGCTCTGCTCACCGCGCTTGGCGTACACGACCTGCTGCAGGATCGGCACGCGATCCTGCGTAACTACCCGATCATCGGACATTTCCGTTTCATGTTCGAGGAGATTCGACCCGAGATCCGCCAGTACTTCTTCGAGTCCGATACCGAGCGGGTGCCTTTTTCGCGTGAGCAGCGTGCAATCGTCTACCAGCGAGCGAAAGGCGTGCTCGACAAACGTCCGTTCGGCACCAAGCTCGACCCTTACAGCGATGGCTACGAGTGGATTCATCACTCGATTCTGGCCTCGACGATTGAGTCCGCCGACTTTCGGACAACCATTGGCGCCTCGCGCGAGCAACCCTACCAGGCGTCGGTCTTCAATATTTCAGCAATGAGCTTTGGCGCTTTATCGGCCAACGCAATTCTGGCGCTCAATCGGGGCGCGAAAATGGGTGGCTTTGCGCACGACACCGGCGAAGGATCGATCTCGAAGTATCACCGCGAGCCCGGCGGCGATCTGATCTGGGAGATTGGTTCGGGTTACTTCGGTGCGCGCAAGCCCGACGGCACTTTCAGCGATGAACGCTTCGCCGAAAATGCCAGCCAGCCGCAGGTCAGGATGGTTGAACTCAAGCTCTCGCAGGGCGCCAAGCCGGGCCACGGCGGGGTGCTGCCAGCGCCCAAGGTCACGCCGGAAATTGCCCAGGCGCGGGGCGTTGAGCCCTGGGTCACCGTTGAATCGCCGGCCCGCCATACGGTGTTTTCAAATCCGATCGAGCTGCTCGCCTTTATCGAACGCATGCGGCGGCTTGCGCAAGGCAAACCCACCGGATTCAAACTTGCGGTCGGTCATCCCTGGGAGTGGTTTGCGATCGTCAAGGCGATGCTTGAAACCGGCATCACGCCAGACTTCATCGTGGTCGATGGTAAGGAGGGCGGTACCGGCGCCGCGCCTGCGGAATTCATGGATCGTGCCGGCATGCCCATGCACGATGGACTGCTGCTGGTGCACAACACGCTGGTGGCCTGTGGGCTGCGCTCGCAGATCAAGCTGGGTGCTGCCGGCCAGATCATTACCGCGTTCGACATTGCGCGAGCCATGGCGATGGGTGCCGACTGGTGCAATGCCGCGCGAGGTTTCATGTTTGCGCTGGGCTGCATTCAGTCGCTCAGCTGCCACACCGACCGCTGCCCGACCGGCGTTGCAACCCAGGATCCCCTGCGCCAGCGTGCGCTGGTGGTGCCCGACAAGGCGCAGCGCGTGTTCCAGTTTCACCACAACACGCTCGAGGCATTACGAGAGTTGCTGCAGGCGGCGGGCCTTGTCCATCCATCGCAGCTTCGGCCGCATCACATCATGCGGCGGATCGGTCAGGATGACAGCCGGCCTTTGTCCGAGGTTTACGACTTTCTGCCTGAGGGCGCATTGCTGGTGCCGGGCGGGGCTGCAGAGTGCGGCCCGCATTACCGCGCATGGTGGGATCGCGCCCGGCCCGACAGCTTTCATCCGATGCCGGGCGCCAGCCGGGCGTGATGCAGGCGCCCCGTGAGGCAGCGCCTCCAGCCCGGACGTTATTGATCGTCTGGTGGTCGGCCACCGGGGCGGCACGTGCGCTGGCCGAGGCGGCAGAGCGGGCCGCCGGGGCAAGCGCTCCGGAGATGATCATCAGGCGCGTGCGCTGCGACCAGACCACCGACAATGATCTGCTGCGGGCTGATGCCCTGATATTTGCATGTCCGGAGATGCTCGGAAGCATGGCCGGCATGATGAAAGATTTTTTCGATCGAACCTATTACCCGGCGTTTGAGCGCCTGGCCGGCAAGCCGTATGCGCTGATCGTCAGCGCCGGATCGGACGGGCAGGGGGCGATTCGGCAGATGCAGAGAATTGCTGCGGGCTGGCGGCTGCGACCGGTTGCCGAACCACTGCTGGTGTGTACGCACGCGCAGAGCGCAGAGGCGATCCTGGCTGACAAGCGTCTGCCTGACTCAGCGCTCGAGCAGGCGCGAGAGCTGGGCGCTGCGATCGCAAGCGGCGTGTCACTGGGGATATGGTGAGCCGGTTGGCCCGGTGGGCGTGTTCGCGTTGACGGACTGTGGATCGGTGGATTGTTTTCTGGTCGCGCCGCGCCAGACAAACAGCGCCTGAAGCGGCCACAGTGCCGCGGCAAACGCGAACGGTGAGCGCGCCGTCGGCGTTTCCTGCATCGCGATCAACGCGCCCCAGGTGGCGGTCAGGCTGATCAAGGTCAGTGCGATCGCAAGCGGAAGCGTTCGCATCAGCACTTCGTGATTCATTGAGATCTCCGGTTGGGCTTGGCGCTAGAAGCAGAGGCCAAATCATCAGCGGGCGCGACCAGGTTTTGCCAGCCTGCGACACGGGGGTATCAGCATCCGATACCGGATCGTGCAGCCGCTGACACCGCTTGGCCCGGCGCAATGTGCTCGCACGCGTGCTACGCTCACCGAGTCGCTCAGTCAGACAGATGCTTGAACTGAATTCTCATCAGAACAACGGAGGAGTCCCGTGAAGTTTCGCGCCTTGTGTGTAGCCCTGCTGGCTGCGGCCGGCATTCATTCCACCGCGTCGGCCCAGTCGGTGACGCTTAGCTTCTCGGCCTGGGTGCCGCCCTCGCACATGCTGGTTCGCGACGGCATGAGCCCCTGGATGCAGGAGGTTGAGAAGGTCACTGAAGGGCGCGTGAAGATGCGTCTGCTGCCCAAAGCAGCGGCCAATGCGGTGAACCATCTTGATGCGGTGGCCGACGGCCTGGCCGACGTGGCCTTTATTTCGCACAGCTATACGCCAGCACGCTTTCCAATGACTCGAATCGGCGTGCTGCCATTTGCTGGCGATAGCGCCGAGGTGGCGTCGGTTGCGCTCTGGCGCATTTACGACAAACACTTCGCCAAGCTCAATGAGCACAAGGGCGTCAAGCTGATCACGATCTACACCCATGGCCCGGGCGTCTTCTGGAACGCCAAGCGGCCGATCCGCACCATTGATGATTTCGCGGGTCTGAAGATGCGGGTGGGCGGCGGTATCGCAGCCGACGTTGCCAACGCGCTGGGCGCGATCGCGGTGTCCAAGCCCGCGCCTGAGTCGTTTGAGCTGCTCTCGACAGGCGTGGTCGATGGCGTGATGTTCCCAGGTGAGAGCATCGTGTCGTTCAAGCTGGACAAGCTCCTGAAGTTCTCCACCGCGTTCCCTGGCGGTCTGTATTCGGACAGCCACGCGGTCATCATGAACGAGGCGGCTTGGAAGAAAATTTCCAAGGCCGATCAGGACGCGATTTCCCGTATCTCTGGCGAGGCGATGGCCCGCGCGGTCGGTAAGGTCTGGGACAAGAACGCTGGTGCCGGATTCGACGCGTTCAAGGCAGCAGGCGGACAGATCATTGCAGCCGATGCCGCGCTCGTGAAGGCGGTGGCCGATCGCACCGCGCGCTTCGAACAGGAGTGGGTGAAGGCCGTGAACGACAAGGGCCTGAACGGCACTGCGATCGTGACCGAGTATCGCGAAGAGCTGAAGAAGCTGGCCGCTGGCCGATAAGCGCCAGCCGATCAACCTGCCTGTTCGGGCGCGGCGTTGTCAGGCGCGCTTGAACAGGTTCACAAGCCGAGACGGATCGGCCTCGCCCAGGCCACAGGCGTGGAGCTGTCGGAACAACTCTGTGACGGCGCCCGCAACCGGCATCGGTACGCCAGCGGCGCGCGCTGCGGCCATGGCGGTATCCAGATCTTTCAGCATGGTGTCGGCAGCGCCGATCGGCTCAACCTGATCAGCGAGCATTCTGGGCGCGAAGACCTGTAGCGGTTTCGAATCCGCCCAGCCGCCAGCCAGGGCCTGCGGCAGCTTCGCAGCGTCGACGCCGCTCGCCTGTGCGAGTCGCACCGCCTCGTTGATGGCAGCGATGCTTGCCGCGACGATCACCTGATTGCAGAGTTTGGTGGCCTGGCCTGCGCCGCACTGACCCATTCGGGTGACCTGGGCCGAATAGGCTGACAGCACCGGGCGCGCCTGATCAACCGCCTCGGGCGCGCCACCGCACATGATGGCAAGGCGACCCGCGGTTGCACCGACCACGCCGCCCGATACGGGCGCATCGACCCACACGCAGCCGGCGGCCTCGGCCAGTCGCGCGGCGAACGCTCGCGTGGCCTGCGGGTCGATGCTGCTGTGGTCAATCAGGAGGGTGGGCTGTGGCCGCGCGTTCACCAGGCCATTGGGTCCAAACACGACGGCCTCGACGGCTCGGGCGTCGGTCAGGCACATGACCGCCATTGCAACTCCCTCCACCGCAGCCTGGGGTGAATCCGCCCAGCGCGCGCCCGCTTCCACCAGGGGCAGGGCACGCTCGCGCGTGCGGTTCCAGAGGCGTACGCGATGGCCTGCCGCGAGCAGCCTGCGGATCATCGGCGTGGCGATCAGACCCGTTCCGAGAAAGGCAAGTTCAGTCATTCGAGCGGCCAATCGAGGTTGCCGCTGTGGGTGACTGCGCCCAGGTGTGCTGGGCCGACCAGTGCAGCGTATTTTTCGAGTGCGCCGGCCAGTCGGACGGGCTGTGCCGGCCGCCAGGCGGCGCGTCGTTTTGCAAGTTCCTCGTCGCTGATCAGCACATCGATCCGACGGGCCTCGCAGTCGATTCGAATCGGATCGCCATCGATCAGCAGCGCGATCGGGCCGCCTCGCGCGGCCTCGGGGCTCGCGTAGCCGATACACAGCCCACGCGTCGCACCCGAAAAGCGGCCATCCGTGAGAAGCGCGACCGCTTCGCCCATGCCCTGACCGTAAATGAGTGCTGTGGTGCCCAGCATTTCGCGCATCCCAGGACCGCCGCGCGGGCCCTCGTTTCGAATCACAAGCACATCGCCTGCCTGGAAGCGACGTTCGCGCACGGCGGCGGTGCAGGCCTCTTCGTTTTCGAAGACACGCGCCCGACCCTCGAACCTGAGCCGCTTGAGCCCTGCGATCTTGATGAGGGCGCCATCCGGGCAAAGATTGCCCTTCAACACCACCACGCCGCCGGTGGGATGGATTGGCGACTCGGCCGGACGAACCACCTGCCCATCGGCTGCGGGCGCCGCTTCGCACACCTGGGCCAGGGTCTTGCCCTCGACGGTGGGGCAATCACCGTGGAGCCAGCCGCCCCGCAGCAGTTCGCGCAGCACCACCCGCACACCGCCCGCCTCATGCAGGTCGCGAGCCAGGTACCTTCCGCCAGGCTGCATGTCGGCAATCAGGGGGGTGCGCTGAAAGACTTCCGCCACATCGTCCAAGGTAAAGCGCAGTCCCGCTTCATGTGCAATCGCGGGAAGGTGCAGGCCCGCGTTGGTGGAGCCCCCAGTGGCTGCCACGGCAGCGGCTGCGTTTTCGAGGCTTTCTCGGGTGACCAGCTCGCGCGGCAGCGGACCGCCCTCTTTCAGGATTCGCATGACCATCTGGCCGGCGTGTCGGGCCATTGCAATGCGGTCGGAGTACACCGCTGGGAGCATCGCCGAGCCGATGGGCGCGAATCCCAATACTTCGGACACCATCGCCATCGTGTTGGCGGTGAACTGGCCTGGGCACGAGCCCACCGTGGGGGAGCAATCGCGCTCGAGCGCATCGAGTTCGTTGAGCGACACGGTGCCGGCATGCAGCGCGCCCACCCGCTCGTAGGCATCGACGGTGCTGACGGTTCGCCCCTGATGGCGGCCTGGCAGCATCGCACCGCCATAGACAAACACGGACGGCACGTTGAGCCTCACCATGGCCATCATGATGGCCGGCAGCGTTTTGTCGCAGCCGGCGAATCCCACCAGCGCGTCGTAGGCGTGTCCGCGCACCACTAGCTCAATGGAGTCGGCGATCAGCTCGCGCGAGACCAGGCTCATCCGCATCCCCTGGTGCGCCATCGACACGCCGTCTGATACCGATATCGAGGTGAACTCGAAGGGCGTACCGCCCGCAATCGAGACGCCGGTCTTGGCTGCTTCGGCCTGCGGTCGGAGCGACAACGAACAGGGCGTGTTCTCGCCGTGTGTGCTCATGACGCCCACGAAAGGCTTGGCGATTGCTTCATCGTCGAGCCCCATGGCACGCAGGAAAGTGCGGTGGGCAACCCGATCAGGGCCTTCGACGGTGATTCGCGAGCGCAGACGCTGAGCGCGGGTGGGTTCGGACATGCCAGACTCCGAAGGGATGCGAGGAAACAGCAAAGCTTGATAGAGTAGCCGATCGCGTAAGCGGGGCTTGCTTTTGCCGGACGCCAACCCTGAAGCGACAACAACAACACTTGCCGGAGACACCCGCGTGACCCACTCCCCAGCACCAGGCGATGGCCGCCCTGAGCTGACGGCAACCCAGCCGGCGCAGAAGACTTGGCGCCCCGAGCAGGCGCTGGAAATGCTGGCCGCCGCGCTGCTGTTTGCGATGATGGTGCTCACCTTTGTTGATGTGGTGTTGCGCTATGTGTTCAACGCGCCCATTCGCGGCAGCTTCGAGGTCAGCGAAGCCATGATGGCCGTACTGATCTTCGCGGGTCTGCCGATGGTCTCGCGCAAGTCAGAGCACATCACGATCGACAGCCTGGTGAGGCTTGCGCCTCCACGGTTAAGGCAAGTCGGCGCCATCTTCGTTCAGCTGGGCTGCGCCGCGGCGCTTATAGGGATGGCGTGGCTGCTGTGGCTCAGGGCCATGCGTTTTTCTGCGGCGGGTGATGTCACGCAGACGCTCAAGCTGCCCATCGCGCCGGTGGTGCAGCTCATGGCCTTGCTCACGGTGGCCACGGCCATCATCCATATCGTCCTCGCCTGGCAGGCCCTGCGCACGCCCGAGGGTGGGCCGCGGGCCTCGAGCGATGACGGCGGAGGCATCCTGTGACCGAGGCGCTGCTGGGCCTGGGCGCGATGATGTTGCTCGCGCTGGCGGGGCTTCCCATCGCCTTTGCCATGGGCGTGGTCGGATTCTTTGGTCTTGCGCTGGTGCGCGGCTGGAATCCGGCGCTCGCGTCGGCGGGTACGCTGATGTACGAAACCGGTTTTTCGTACACGCTGTCAGTCGTGCCGCTGTTCATTCTGATGGGCAATTTTGTGAGCCGCGCCGGCCTCTCGCACGAGCTGTTCCGGGCAGCCTATGCATTCATCGGCCACTGGCGTGGCGGGCTTGCCATGTCAACGATTGTGGCCTGCGCGGGCTTTGGATCGATCTGCGGCTCGTCGATCGCCACGGCGGCCACCATGGCGCGGGTGGCCTATCCGTCAATGAGGCAGTTCGGTTATAGCGATGCGCTCGCGACCGGATCGATCGCCTCGGGCGGCACCCTGGGCATTCTCATTCCGCCGTCGGTCGTAATGGTCATCTATGCCTTGATGACCGAAGTCAATATCGGTGCAATGTTTGCCGCAGGACTATTGCCGGGCATTCTGGCAACCCTGCTGCTGATGTCTGCGGTGGCCTGGCAGACCTGGCGTGATCCGGCAAGCGGGCCACGCGGCGAACGCACGCCCTGGCCAGACCGGATGCGGGCGCTGCGTGGCGTCTGGGGCGTCATCCTGCTGTTCGTCATTGTGATGGGCGGTATTTACGGGGGTGTGTTCACTGCGACCGAAGGCGCTTCGATCGGCGCATTCGGCGCCTTTGTGTTTGCACTGGCGCGTCGCGCGCTCACCTGGCGCACGCTGGTCGAGGTGCTGGTTGAGAGCGCGCGGACCACAGCCATGCTGTTTGGCATCCTGATCGGTGCGCTGATTTTCGCCAATTTCGTGAACTTCACGTCCATGCCCGACGATCTGAAAAACTTCGTCGCGCAGTTTCAGCTGCACCCGATGGCGGTCATCATCGCGATCTGCGCGATCTATGTGCTGCTGGGTACCGCGATGGAAGAGTTGTCGATGATTCTTCTTACCGTGCCGGTGCTCTTTCCGCTGGTGGTGCACCTGGGCTTTGACCCGATATGGTTTGGAATTCTGGTGGTGGTGGTAGTGGAGATCGGCCTGATCAGCCCACCGGTCGGCATGAATCTGTTTGTGCTGCGTACGCTGCTGCCGCATGTGTCCACGATGACGCTTTATCGAGGCGTTACGCCATTCGTGGTGGCCGATGTCATACGGCTGGCACTGCTGATCGCGTTTCCAGTCATCTCGACCTGGCTGCCAAACCTGCTGTTCAAGTAGTGTGTTCTGCTTTGCGCTTCATCGCCGCCTCAATAAGCGCCGCAAGGCTCGCGTCAGCGGCCAGCCCCATCGCGTGCGCGCGCTCAAAGTGCCGCATGCGCGGCCATCGACCGAACATCGGTTCGATTGCCGGATCGGGTTTGAAGTCGACGAGCGCATGGGCATCGTGCCCGCTTGCCTTGCTGATCGCATCGAGAATTTCGCGAATACTGGCTGCCACGGCTGGCAGCTGAACCACCCGCGCGCCATCGGGGGCGGCCCCATCGCTGGACAAGGCCACATCGAGCGCGCCTGCTGCCGATTGCAGCGACTGAAGCCAGATCACCGCATCCGCCGATACCGGGGACACCACACGACGCCCTGCGAGCGTCTCCCGGATGAGGTCGCTGTTAAAACCCGACAGCGCGCCATTGGGCAGCGCCGGCCTTGCGACGACGCCCGCAAGCCGCAAGCTGATGCCGTCGATCCAGCCGCGGCGCGAAAGCTCGGCGATCAGAAACTCGATGATCAGCTTTTGAACGCCATACGACAGGCTGGGCGACGGGGGGGTGTGATCGTCGATGGCGGCAGGAAGCGGTACGCCATGCACCGCGATGGAGCTGGCAAAGACCACCCGGGGCACACGTCCGGCCTGCCCCTGCGACTTGCACCGATCAAGCAGCGCGCGGCTCGAATCCAGATTCACCGTCATGCCAAGATCGAAATTGGCCTCGGCCGCACCGCTGACCACGCCGGCCAGATGCGCGATTCGATCAATCGGCGCAGCAAACAGCTGATCAAGCAACCCGGCGGACCCGATGTCGCCCTCCACCCATTGAATGTCGGGGTGATGCGCCGGACACCACAGGGGGCGCGGCAGGCGATCGGTCAACAGCAGTCGCTCGTGACCGGATCCCGCAGTGTGCTGCAGCCGATCGATCCGGCAGCGCGCCAGCGCGGCGCCGACAAACCCGCCGGCGCCGGTAATGAGGCAGGTGCTCATTGGGGTTTTGTCGATAACGACCCGCTCAGCCTTCGGCGACCCAAGAACCGCTTTTTCCGCCGTGTTTTTCGAGCAGCCGGACATTGTTGATCACCATGCCGCGATCCACCGCCTTCACCATGTCGTAAATGGTGAGCAGGCCCACCTGAACCGCGGTAAGCGCTTCCATTTCAACGCCGGTGCGGCCGTCGCATTCGGCACGTGCCTGGCAGTGGACGGTTGCAGCCGATTCGTCGATTGAGAATTCGACCGTGACGCGAGTCAGTGCGATCGGATGGCAGAGCGGGATCAGATCAGCGGTGCGCTTGGCGCCCTGAATGGCTGCGATCCGGGCGATTCCCAGCACATCGCCTTTTGCTGCCGAGCCGTCGCGAACACGGGCGAGGGTGGCGGCTTGCATTCGGATCGATCCCTGGGCGATTGCAACCCGGCGGGTGATGGCCTTGTCGGCAATGTCGACCATGTGCGCCTGGCCGGCGGCATCGAAGTGGGTAAGCATCGTGGTTTTCGGTAAGGGCGGTGGGGCTATGATATCCGGATGAGCTTGTGCGCATCCTGGATCTTGCCGCGTGCGCGGCCGCTGCTGGTGGCACTGTCACTGGGGCTGGTTAACGTGAGCGCGGTCTGCGCGCAACCGGTTGACCTCCCGCGGTTGGGCGACGCGGCCGGCGATCAGCTCTCCCCGCTCGCCGAACGGCGGCTGGGCGACTCGATCATGCGCGAGATTCGGCGGGAGCGCGCGCTGCTCGATGACCCTGAACTTGCCGACTATCTCAACCGTCTGGCGGCGCGGCTCGCCGCTCAACCGGCGGCGAGCGGTTTCAGCTTTGAATTGTTCGCGGTCGATGACCGTTCGATCAACGCGTTTGCGCTGCCGGGCGGCTATATCGGCGTTCACACCGGGCTGGTCGCTTCCGCGCAGGCCGAATCTGAACTCGCCTCGGTGCTCGCCCATGAATTGGGGCATGTCACCCAGCGACACGTGGCGAGGATGCTCGCGGCGCAACAGCAGACCTCATCCGTGATGGTGGCCTCGCTGGTCGCGGCACTGCTTGCAGCGCGCTCCAATCCCCAGGCCGCGGTCGGACTGGCCTCCCTTGGTAGCACTGTACAGATGCAGCAGATGCTCGGATTTTCCCGCGATGCGGAGCGGGAAGCAGACCGGGTCGGCGTTGAGATGCTGCAGCAGGCTGGTTTCGATCCGCAAGGCATGGTCGAGTTTTTCGGGCGCCTTCAGGCGGCCTCCCGTCTGTCAGAGGCTGCGCTGCCGGGTTACCTGCGCACCCATCCGCTATCTGGCGAGCGGATGAGCGATATCCAAAATCGCGTGATGGCGCTGCGTTACCGGCAACACGCTGACAGCATCGAATTCATGATGCTGCGCGCCCGGTACCGGGTGCTCGCCGATCGCAGTCCGGAGGGGCTGCAGCGTGCGAGCCAGATCATGGCGCGCCAGATCGAAGATGGCGCAGTCCGCCCGGCGGTGGGGCACTACGCGATTGCGTCAGGTGCGCTGGTCGCGGGTGACCTGTCGGGCGCGCGCCGATCAATCAACCTCGCCCGGCAGGCGCTCGCCTCGCCGCATTCGTTTGTCGAGCATGTTGCGGTGCTGGTCGAACTCGAGGCCAGGCAGCCGCGCCTGGCACTCGCGATCGCGGATCAGGCGATCCAACGTCTGGGGGCTACGCGGGCCTTGGCCCGCGCGCGAATCCGCGCGCTGTCAGCGCTTGGTGACTGGTCGGCCGCGGTGCTGGCGAGCGAGCAGGCGCTCGAATCCGCGCGCTCGGACACCGAACTGTGGACGCTGCTTGCGCGCGCTGAAGCGGCGCTGGGCAACCAGGCGAAGGCCCATCTTGCGATGGCGGAAGTCCATACGATGAACGGCGTCTGGATTGCTGCGATCGAGCAATTGCAGGCCGCGCAGCGCACGCGCCAGCTCGATTTCTATGCGAGTTCGAAAGTGGATGCGCGGCTGCGCGAACTTCGCGCGACCTTTCTCCAAGAGCGGGAAGACCGCCGCTCGGGCCGATAAGCCGCATGCGCCGGCGCCGTCTGTCTTATGCTGGCGCAATGCGTCGATTTCCCCTGCTCATCCTGACGGTGGCGGCGATGCTCGGTGGCACCGCCCCCAGGGCGGCGGCCGAGCCCGGCGTCTCCACCATGACTGCAGCTGCCGAGTCATTGCGTGAAGGTGAGCGCCTGCTTCGCGTACAGGGCCCGGCGCGTGATACGGCCGCGGCCTGTGAGCGTTTCGACGAGGCCGCACGCGAGCGTCTGCCGCAGGCCTGGTTTCGGGTCGGGCAGTGCTATGCGCAGGGTTGGGGGCGGTCGGTTGACAAGACCCAGGCGGCCGACTGGTACCGGCGGGCAGCCGAGGGCGGGCTCGCTGTGGCCCAGACTGCGTATGCGCTTGCGATGCAACGGGGTGACGGTACCGAGCGCGATCCGCGCGGGGCGGCCAGCTGGTTCGGTCGTGCTGCGTCGGCGGGCGACTCCAACGCCGCGCTGGCGCTGGCCCGCGCCTTTGAAGCGGGGCTCGGCGTTGCGCGCGATCCAATTCGGGCGGCACAGTGGATGCACTATGCGGCCGATCGGCGCAATCCGGCGGCCCAGGTGGCGCTTGCCCAGTGGTATCTGGACGGCACGTCGGTTGAACGCTCGGCGCTCTATGCCTACGCCTGGGCGCAGATCGCATCGGACTCGGCGCTGCGGGTGGGTGATCTGGCCATTGCCGACCTCCTGTCGCAGCGTGCGGCAGCCGTGCGCCGCCAGGCAGCCGGCCAGTTGTCGGGCGATCAGTTGATCGAGGGTCAGAGGCTGGGGCGCGATTGGCGACCCCAGGCGTTGGCACTGAAGCTGCCCGGCGGTTCCGAAACCGCCCCAGGAGCCACCGCAGAGCCCGGCGCGGCAGTGCCTGGGTCGCCCGCGCCTTCGCAACGCTCACCCAGTGTCGGGGCCATTCCGGACCCACCCGTTCTGGCGAGCCCCTCGCCCCCTGCGGCGGGCTCGGGCGCACCCGCCGCACCACCCGCCGCCGCGCGGCCTCGGCCGACCACCGGGTCGGGCTTCTTTGTGAGCCGAGCGGGGCATCTGGTCACCAATGAACACGTTGTCCGGGATTGCCGTGAAATTCGACTTGGTGATGGCCAGACCGCTGAACTGATCGCGATCGACCGGCGAGCCGACCTGGCGCTCTTGAAGTCTAGCCCCGTGGACCAGGCGGCTGTACTGCGTAGCGATGCGCGGCCACGGCAGGGCGAAGACGTGGTCATTTACGGATTTCCGCTGAGGGGGGTCCTGTCCTCATCTGGACAGCTCGGCGCTGGAATGGTGACCGCGCTGACTGGCCTGCGTGACAACCCGTTGCAGATTCAGATCGATGTGCCGGTTCAGCCGGGCAACAGTGGGGGCCCGCTCATTGACGCTCACGGCGAGGTGATTGGGGTGGTGGTCTCCAAGCTCAATGCGCTGAGGATTGCGCAGGTGACGGGCGACATTCCGCAAAACGTCAATTTCGCGGTGGCCGCAGCCCCGCTCAAGGCCCTGATATCGGCTCACTCGGTTCCGCTGGTCGAGTCAGCGCGGCCAGCGATTCCACTCGCCCGCGAGGCTATCGCCGATGCAGCACGGCGATACACGACGGCGGTGCTGTGTGCGCGATAATTGTCGCCTCACCTCAAAAGGAATGGGTTCACATGGCCAGGATTGATGTCACCGATGCGGTTCAGTCGCTCGGTCCCGGAGAGTCGCGAGCGTACGCGGCCGGTGCAGACGAAATCGCAATTTGTCGTGGTGATAGCGGTGTGTTTGCTGTTGCTGATCTGTGCACCCACGCACATGCCCGACTCACCGATGGTTTCGTGCTGGGCGATCTGATCGAGTGCCCGCTGCATCAGGCGCAATACCGCCTGGATACCGGCGAACTGGTCGATGGCCCGGAATGCCCGGCGCTTCGCACCTACAAGCTCTTTGAGCAGGATGGCCGCTGGTATGTCGAGACTTGAGCGCGCTCGACCAGGAACCGACAATGCCCGCGGTCATCGAAACCCCTTTCGAGCCTCCCGGCGTTCGGGTCAAGCCTGAATGGATCGACTACAACGGCCACATGAACGTGGGCTATTACCACGTTGCCTTTGACGATGCGTCGTCGCCTTTTTTTCACTGGCTGGGGCTCTCGCCCGAGTACCGGTCACGCCACCAGGTGTCCACCTTCGCGCTTGAAACCCATCTGAACTTTTTGCGTGAGGTGAAGCTGGGGGAGCCGCTACGCTTTGCAGCGCGCCTGTTATCGCATGACGCCAAGCGCATTCATTTTTTCATCGAAATGTTCCACGCCGACGAGGGCTTCCTCGCCGCCACCTATGAGTCGCTGTCGATGCATGTCGATGTTCGTACCCGGCGTACCTCGCCGATGGCAGAGGTCCTGCAACAACGCATGCGTGCGGTGATGACCGAGCATGCGAAGCTTCCGCGCCCCTGGCAGGTGGGTCACGTGATTGGCGCGCCGGTGCCTCGCGCGTAAAGCGCGGTTGACGGCGTGCGGCACGGCCAGCGCTTATCTGAAAAACAGCGTTGCCAGCCCCAGAAAGATCAGGAACCCCATGCTGTCGGTGCTGAAGGTAAGCAGCACCGATGAACCGATGGCGGGATCGCGGCCGCTTCGCTCAAGCGCAAGCGGCACTGCCATCGCGATCAGTGCGCCTACGACCAGGTTGAGCGTCATCGCGAGCAGCATCAGCATGCCCAACAGCGCACCCTGCTGAGAATCGGCGTAAAGCCACCAGGCCACCAGGCCGGCAGCGCCGCCCCAAACGATGCCGTTCAGGCCAGCAATCGCAATTTCCTTCATCAGCAACTGTCGCGCGTTGGAGCGCGTGAGCTGACCCAACGCCAGCGAGCGGATGATCAGCGTCATCGTCTGGTTGCCGGAGTTGCCTGCGATACCAGCGACGATGGGCATCAGCGCGGCAAGGGCCACCACTTTCTCGATCGTGCCCTCGAAGGCGCCAATCACACGGGAAGCGAAGAAGGCCGTGCATAAATTGACCGCCAGCCAAAGCCAGCGGTTGCGCGCAGATTGCCAGACGCTGGAAAACAGATCTTCGTCTTCGCGCAGACCGGCCTGCGCCAGCGCAACGGATTCGCCTTCCTCGCGAATCACGTCCACCGCCTCGGCAACCGTGACGCGTCCGACCAGCCGGTTGTGCGGGTCGACAACCGGCGCCGACACCAGGTCGTAACGTTCGAACGCGAGCGCCGCTTCGGTGGCGTCGTCGTAGGGTGCGAGCGCGAGCACGTCGCGCCGCATGACATCAGCGACCAGCACTTCGGGCTGATTGATCAGTACCCGGTCGAGCGGCAGGCTGCCCTCGAGCTGGTCATGCGCGTCGACCACGAAGATCTGATCAGTATGGTCTGGCAGTTCATCGAAGGTTCGCAGATAACGCAGCACCACCTCGAGCGAGAAATCGGCGCGCACCGAAATCGTCGCGAAATCCATTAATGAGCCCACCGAGCCTTCCGGGTACGACATCGAGGCGCGCAACTGCTCGCGCTCCTCCTGACTCAGACCCTGCCGGACGGCCTCGACGACGTCGGACGGCAGATCGGGCGCGAGCTCCGCGATCTCGTCGGTATCCAGCGTCTCGACCGCCTCGACCAGCTCCTCGGTATCCATCGAGCGGATCAGCGACTCGCGAACCGCATCAGAGACCTCGAGCAGAATTTCGCCGTCGCGCTCTGCCTTGACCAGGTCCCAGACCGTGATCCGGTCGGTCTGCGGCAGCGCTTCCAGGATGTAAGCGACGTCTGCCGGGTGGAGTCGCTCGAGCCGCAGCCGCAGCTCATTGAAGTGCTGACGCTCGACCAGCTGCTCGACCAGATGGTGTCGCTCTGGGTCTTCGCCGTGCTGTTGCCGGTGCGCGAGTTCGAGCACTACCTGATGGCGCCGCAGAAGCTCCTGCACCTCGTTGAGCGCCCGCGAGGCCTCTTCCGGGTCGCGCTGCTGGTCGTCCTCGGGGGGCTCAGAAGGGAGGGCAGGTTGCGCCGTGGCCGTGGAAGGCTCGGAGCCTCTCAGGGTCTGGCTGACCGACGGGGCCTCGGGCGTCTGGCCAGATGCGCTCGATGACGACATGCCTTGCGGCTCGATCGCATCGAGCTCAAGCGATGCCTGCCGCCCGGCCTGCGAGACCGAGGCAGAGGATGGCTGAGCCGGTTGATCGGAGTCTGGGCGCGTGGTCATCGGCGCGAACGCGGCGGGGCAGGATCGAGGAACCGAATCGTCTCACAGAGCACGGCCGCAGCGAGCGTCGCCGGGCAGATTCGGCGGATCCGCAACACCTGCGTTGCAGCGCTTCTGATGAGGTCGCCCAGTGCGGGCTAGCGCACCTCTGGCTGAGGCACGGTATCGGTTTTGGCAGGCGCCTGAGCCAGCTCGCCCGCGGGCGCTGGAGCGCTGTCGTCTGGCTCATCAGGCTCGATCGCCGTGTCATCCGGTTCAGTTGCCGCGGAGATTTCAACGAAGCGCGCCTGCACCGACAGGTCAACCTCATCGTGCTCGCTCAGATCGACGACGATTCGCCGGCCGGCTGCGAGCGCTGGCATGCCTGGCAACCGAAAATAGAACGGCGCGCGGGCGAGCCGGACCACGTCTTCCCGAACCACCACCGCTTCGGCCCGTCCGAAACCCTGTTGTGTCATCCAGCGCAGGCACCAGAGGCGCTCCATGCGCTGCTGGAAATCCTGATACGCGCCATGGCGCGCATCGAACGCCGAGATGATTGAAAAGAGCGCGGCATCCTTGGCGCCAAGCGGCGGACGCTCGTTTTTCAGCAGCGCGATCAGTTGGCGCTGATTCACCAGATCCACATAGCGTCTGAGCGGTGAGGTGGCCCAGATGTACTGCTCGACGCCCAAGCCCTCGTGCGGCAGCGGCTGGGTGCTCATGCGAACCCGCCCCGCCTGTTGCGAGCGATAGATGCCGGGGACCGAATGCTCGGCGAGCAGGCCGCCCCACTGGCTGTTGGCCAGAATCATCATTTCCGCGACGATCCGGTCCAGCGGTGCGTCGCGCAGCCGCGGCTCGATTCGCACGCGCTCGCCCTCGGGGCCGCGGTCGATTCGAAAGCTGAAGTCAGCCCGAAAGCGCGGCTCGGGCTTGCCGCGGACGCGTTCGCGCCGGGCCACCGAGGCAAGCGTGACGCGCCACAGGACCGTGAGGGCTTGGCCAAACGGCAGCTGCGATTCGGCGTGCGGATCATCCAGGGCAGCCTCGGTGATCTGGGCGGAAACCTGTTCATGGCGCAGATTGGCCACGATAGGCACACGCTCGACGGTGGAGTGTGTTGACTCAATGGACCAGCCCTCGGCGTCAATATCCAGGTAGAGCGAGAGCGCCGCCACCTCACGACCCGCATCGAGCGAATACTGCCCGACGATGGGGTCGGGCAGCATGGTGATCTTGTCGCCTGGCATGTACACCGATGACATCCGGTCACGGGCCAGCAGGTCGATCGGCGAATCGTGCGTGAGCGCGAGCGCCGGCGCGGCGATATGAATGCCGATCCGCCAGCGGCCGCCCTCAAGCGCGGTCACCGAAAGCGCATCATCGATTTCAGTGGTCGATTCATCATCGATTGAAAACGCCTGAACTTGCGCGCGGGCAAGCTCCGGGTGGGTTTCCGTGAGCGCATCAGCCGGATGGCCACGCGTATCGAATCCGGTGCCCGCGGGAAAATGCTCAGCGGCAAAGCAGCCGAAGTGCAGCGCATGCGCCGATTCGAAAGCGCCAATAGTGAGCAGCAGCCGCTCGGGCGTCAGGTGGCCGCGGCGAAGCGCGGCATCGAAGGCCCGCCACTCGATGCTCGTCTTGTCGGGCCGCACCAGCAGGCTGGCCGGCCGTGCTGCGATCTCGGCGGGTAGCTCGCCCGCGCAGATTCGCTCCGCGATCGCATCGATTTTTGCCTCGATCTCGCGACGGCGGGCGAGCGACGCGAGCGCGGTCCGTACGGTGTCTTCGGGCGCCGCCCGGTAACGACCGCGACCCTTGCGCTGAAAATGAATCGGCGAGCCGTGAAGACGCAACAATAGCGCTGTGAACTGCACCGCGCCGGGCGCGCCACCAAAGTAGTCGGCGGCCAGTTGCTCGACGCCGAATTCGTCTGGCGGGGCACACTCCCACAGAAAATCAATATCGAGCTCGGTAGCGAGCTGCTGGGCAGCCGGGATCAGCGCACCGACGGCCGGCGCATCAAAGCGCAGCATCACGTGGGCCGCCTTGATCTTGACGCGTCGGCCGCTGGCGAGCTCAACCTGCAGGCTTGCGCCCGCCTCGCTCAGAACCGTTGCGGCCTTGAAGTCGCCCGCTTCTTCAAACAGAACCTGTGTTGCAGCCAACGCCTGCACCTCCGGGGGGATCCTGCGGTCTGCGGTGCGCGAAGTGGCGGACCGCTGCGGGCCAGGGGCCCGCGCTTACATCATGATGCCGCCGGATACCTCGATTGTGGTGCCGTTGATGTAGCTTGCTTCATCCGAGGCAAGGAACGCGTACACGCGGGCAATTTCCTCGGGACGCCCCAATCGCCCCATGGGCACTTTGTCGACCATTTTCTGCATCACGGCAGGCGGAATGGTGTCCAGAATGGGTGTGGCGACAAATCCCGGGCAAACGGCGACGGTTCGAATGCCTTTGGGCCCGAGCTCGCGCCCCCAGGTTTTGGCAAAGCCGATCACGCCCGCCTTGGTGGCGGCGTAGTTGGTCTGGCCAAAGTTGCCATACAGGCCCACCACCGATGAGGCAATGAGAATCACGCCGCTTTCCTGCTCGAGCATCGTGGGAACGACCGCCTGCGAACAGTGAAAAACGCCCTTCAGATTGACCGAGATCACAGTGTCGAACTGCTGCTCGGTCATCTTCACCAGCCTCGCATCCTTGGTGATGCCGGCATTGTTCACCAGGCAGTCGATTCGGCCGAAACGTGCCAGCGTTGCCGCCACCATCGCATCCACACTTTCGCGGTCCGTCACATCCACCCGCAGTCCAAGCGTGTCGCCGCCGATCTGAGCCACCGCCGCGCGAGCGGTCTCGGTACGGTCGGCATCAATGTCGGCGAGCACCACCCGGGCGCCCTCGGCGGCAAACACCTTCGCCGTTGCAAGGCCAATCCCGCTGGCCGCACCAGTGATGATGGCTACCTTGTCTTTCAGCTTCATGGATATGGGTCTCCGGTCGGTCGATCAGGATTGAACGATGCGGGCGCCAGCCCGATGCCTGCGAAGGACAGCACCCGATGGATATGGCGATCAAAGTCTGACAGCGCATGATCGCTGCCTTCGATGATCAGGGTTTGCGCCCCAGCCCAGGCCTGCACCATCTCGCGCCAATCCAGTAACTCGTCCCCGGTGGCCGCGATCAACAGGCATCGATCGGGTCGACTGACCTGTGGCACCTCGAACGCACTCAGCTCCTGCAGATGATCAGCGAGAAACTCGAATGGCTGGTCGCTATGAAACAAGGTTCCCCGACCCAGGTGTCGGGCGAGAGATTCGGCCGGGCGCACCGACGGATTGAGCAGCACCGTGCGCGAGCCACACTGCTCGGCAAGGTATCGGGCGTAGTAGCCGCCCAGCGAACTGCCAACCACCACGTCGTGTTCGTTGGGCTGCACCTGCTCCAGAATCAGTCGCATGGCGGCAGCGGGCGATGCCGGCAAAGCCGGGCAGATGAAGTCGGCGGCACGCCGGGCCTGCGCCATGGCGTGCGCGAGTCGCTGGGCCTTGAACGATTGCGGCGATGACCGAAAGCCATGCAGATAAATCAGTCGCTGACAGGGTGTCCCGGCCGTCATCGCAGGGTTCCGAGTGCTGCGAGCAAACGCTGATGAATGCCGCCGAATCCGCCATTGCTCATGACCAGAACGCGATCACCGGCGCGCGCGTCGGCTGCGATGCGCCCGACCAACTGGTCGAGATCAGACTCGACGCAGGCCCGCTCGCCCAGCGCGACAAGGTTTTCGCTTGGATTCCAGGACAACCCGCCGCGATAACAGTAGATGAGGTCGGCGCCTCGCAGGCTGTCGGCAAGCTGCGCGCGCATCGTACCCAGCTTCATAGTGTTTGAGCGCGGCTCGAATACAGCCAGAATTCTTCGATCAGGGCCAAGCTGCTCGCGTAATGCGGCGATGGTTTCTGCAATCGCGGTTGGGTGGTGCGCGAAATCATCGATCACGGTAACACCGCGCTGCTCGCCGCGAGTCTGCATCCGGCGCCTGACGCCGCCGAATCGGGCGAGCGCGGCGGCAGACTCTGAGGGCGCCACGCCCACGGCATTGGCGGCAGCGATCGCGGCCAGCGCATTGGCGCGGTTATGGGCGCCTGGCTGGTACAGATGCGCCTCTGCCACGCTCTCCTGCCCAAGCAGAATTGAAAAACGCATGGCCGAGCCCGAGTCGTCGGGTGTTGCCTTGCCAAGACGCCATCCGGCATCCGTCAGGAAATGTTGGACTTCGCTCCAGCAACCACGCTCAAGTACCCGCGAAAGCGCGGGCGAGCAGCCGTTGACGATCAGTCGGCCGGTACCCGGCACAGTACGGACCAGATGGTGAAATTGGGTTTCGATTGCCGCAAGATCGGAAAAGATATCGGCGTGATCGAACTCCAGATTATTTAAGACCAGTGTGCGCGGCCGATAGTGGATGAACTTCGAGCGTTTATCGAAAAACGCGGTGTCGTACTCGTCGGCTTCGATCACGAAAGGCTCACCGATTCCGAGCCGGGCCGAGCGATCAAAATCAATCGGCGCACCACCAATGAGAAAACCTGGCGCGCGGCCGGCGCACTCGAGAATCCACGCCAGCATCGCGGTTGTCGTGGTCTTGCCATGCGTGCCGGCCACCGCAAGCACGTGGCGGCCATGCAGCACCTGCTCGGAAAGCCACTGCGGACCCGACTGGATGCGAGCGCCTGAATCGAGAATCGCTTCCAACAGCGGATTGCCGCGGCTGATCGCGTTGCCGACCACCCACAGATCGGGCCACAGTCGCATCTGATCGGCGCCATAGCCTTCGATCAGATCGATACCGAGCGCGCGAAGCTGGTCGCTCATCGGCGGATAAACACCCGCGTCGCAGCCGGTGACCCGGTGGCCCGCTTCCCGGGCGATTGCGGCGATCCCGCCCATGAAGGTGCCGCAGATCCCGAGAATGTGAATGTGCATCGGAGCGATAATTGCAGGAACACGCGATTCTAATGCCATGAATGACCACCCTGATTCCCTGCGCCTCGAGATTGCCGCCGCCGCCGCCCGGCTGATTGCTGAGTCCGGTCTCGATTACGGTGCCGCCAAGCTCAAGGCGGCGCGTCAGCTGCTGGGTGGGGCACAGGCGCCACGCGGTGTCATGCCGGACGGGGATGAGGTCGACGAGGCGCTGCGCGAGCACCTTGAACTGTTCGACCCTGAACATGAGGAGCGGCTGGCGCGGCGACGGCATGTGGCCATTGAACTCATGGAGCGGTTGGCGGAATTTAATCCCTACCTCACCGGCGCGGTCTGGAAAGGGATCTGCGCCGAGCACGCGCCGATTCATCTGCAGCTGTTCTACGACAACGCCAAAGAGATCGAAATGCGGTTGCTTGACCAGCGGTTGAAGTTCGATGTGCTCACGTTGCCGCATTTTCGAGATCCGAATGATTCCGTTGAGGCGCTCGTTTTCGAGTGGCGTCGCGAGCCGGTGCTGGTGTCGCTCTATATGGCCGACGACCTGCGCGGCGCGCTCAGGCGCGGGGCCTCGGGCGCTGCCGAGCGCGGTGACCTTGCCGCGTTTCGCGAGCGCATTGGAGCGCAGCCATGATCAGTGGCAGTAACCCGCTGCCGCCGTCTGTCGGTCGGCGCCGTCGATTCATGCTGGGCGGTCTCGGGCTTGCCTGCCTCGCAGGCGGCGCGTGGCTTGCCTCGCGTCAGGATGCGGGTCAGGCTGATACCGGGGGCGCAGCGGTTCACACGTTCCTTGCCACCGCCTGGACCGATGCCGAGGGCAAACCGTTTGACAGTGCCAGTCTGCGTGGCCGGCCGATGGTGATCAACTTCTGGGCGACCTGGTGCCCGCCCTGCGTCGAAGAAATGCCTGAGCTGGACACGCTGCAGCGCGAACTTGCGCCAAAAGGCGTGCAAGTGATCGGAATCGGAATTGATTCGGCAGCCAAAATTGAGCAATTCTCGAAAAAATCGGGTTTCTCATACCCCCTGCTCCAGGGCGGAGCCAGTGGGGCGGAACTGACCCGCGCATTTGGAAATGCTTCCGCGGCGCTGCCGTTTACCGTCGTGATCGATCGAGATGGGCGCGTCAGAGATCGAATTCTCGGACGATTTCGTCTTGATACGCTCCGGAAGTCCGCCCTGGTCGCGTCCGGCTGAACCGGATCCAACCGCGATTTTCGCTAGGTTCTGAGCGCAAGTTGGGCTAAAATTCGCGATCTTTTCCGCATCTGGCGAATAGTTACCGGGTCAGTCCGCCTCTGGAATGGCCTTGCCGCGACAGGCGGCCGCGCACAGATGCTGCAGTCTGCTGGCGGTTCGTCGGAGGCGCGATCATGGATCTAAGAAAACTCAAGACGCTGATCGATCTGGTGTCCGAATCAGGCATCTCGGAACTCGAGATTACGGAGGGTGAGGGTCGGGTACGCATTGTCAAGGCACCTGCAACCCAAACCGTGGCACTGCCGGCGGTGGTGCCCGCGCCCATCGTTGCCGCGCCCATGATGGCCCCGGAAACCGGTTTGCCCGCGGCAGCCGGTGCGCAGTCCGCTCAGTCTGTGTCGTCTGACGCGTCAGCCTCGTCAACCTCGGGTCATGTGGTCAAGTCGCCGATGGTGGGCACCTTTTATCGGTCTGCGCAGCCTGGCTCTGAGGCGTTTGCGTCAGTCGGCAGCAAGGTGAAGCAGGGCGATACGCTCTGCATCATCGAGGCCATGAAGCTCATGAACGAAATCGAAGCCGATTGCGACGGCACGGTGAAAGCGGTGCTGGTCGAAAACGGCTCGCCGGTCGAATTCGGTCAGCCGCTTTTTGTGATTGAACCCTGAACACGGCCGACCCCGGAGCCTCGAATGTTCGAGAAGATCCTGATCGCTAACCGCGGCGAGATTGCGCTTCGAGTGCAGCGCGCCTGCCGCGAGCTCGGCATCAAGACGGTCGTCGTCCATTCGCAGGCCGACACCGAGGCGAAGTATGTGAAGCTGGCCGACGAATCGGTCTGCATCGGTCCGCCTCCGTCGCGTGAAAGTTATCTGAACATTCCGGCCATCATCAGTGCGGCGGAAGTCACCGACGCAGAAGCCATTCATCCAGGGTATGGGTTTCTGTCCGAGAACGCCGATTTCGCTGAACGCGTCGAGAAAAGCGGATTCGTGTTCATTGGTCCGCGGCCCGACTCCATCCGGTTGATGGGCGACAAGGTGTCCGCCAAAGACGCCATGAAGAAAGCGGGCGTGCCGGTGGTGCCAGGCTCGGAGGGCGCCCTGCCGGATGACCCGAAAGAGGTCTTGCGTATCGCGCGGGCGGTGGGTTACCCGGTCATCATCAAGGCCGCTGGCGGTGGCGGTGGCCGCGGCATGCGAATCGTTCATACCGAGGCAGCGCTCACCAACGCGGTCACCATGACGCGGTCCGAGGCGCAGTCAGCCTTTGGAAACCCGTCGGTTTACCTCGAGAAGTTTCTCGAAAATCCGCGTCACATCGAGATCCAGGTGCTCGCTGATGGTGGGCGCAACGCCATTTACCTCGGCGAGCGCGATTGCTCGATCCAGCGCCGGCATCAGAAAATCATCGAGGAAGGCCCGGCCCCCGGCATTTCACGGCGTCTCCTCGACAAGATCGGTGCGCGCTGTGCCGATGCATGCCGAAAAATGGGCTACCGCGGCGCCGGCACGTTTGAGTTCCTGTTCGAGAACAACGAGTTTTACTTCATCGAAATGAATACCCGGGTGCAGGTTGAGCATCCGGTGACCGAACTCATCACGGGTATCGATATCGTTCAAGAGCAGATTCGAATCGCCGCAGGCGAACCGCTTCGAATCAAGCAGCGTGATGTGGTGCTGCGCGGTCATGCAATTGAATGTCGAATCAACGCTGAAGACCCGTACCGGTTCACACCGTCACCGGGTCGGATCACCGCGTGGCATCCTCCCGGTGGCCCTGGAATCCGGGTCGATTCCCATGCCTACACAGGGTATGTGGTGCCACCGCACTACGACTCCATGATCGGCAAAGTGCTCGCTTATGGCGACACTCGAGAGCAGGCGCTTCGTCGTATGCGAATCGCGTTATCCGAGATGGCGGTCGAGGGCATTCTTACCAATCTGCCGCTGCATCGTGAACTCCTTGCCGATGCGCGGTTCGTGGCGGGCGGCACCTCCATCCACTACCTTGAAAACAAGCTCGCCCAGCGCAGGACCGCTGGCTGACGCATGTGGACTGAGTTGCTGTTCACCGTCACCGGTGACCAGGTGGAGCGCTGGTCGGATGCGCTCATCGAGGCGGGGGCGATGTCGGTGCAAGCCGAGGACGCCGACGCAGACTCACCCGATGAACAGGCGATCTTCGGTGAGCCTGGTGAGCCGGTACCCGTTGCCGCCTGGGCTCGTACCCGTTTGCGCGTACTGATCAATGCCGACCTGGATGCGGCAGCCATGCTCAACCGGGCGGCAACGCTCTGCGAAAGCGCGGTGCCAACGTTCAGCACTGCATCGCTTGCTGATCAGGATTGGGTCCGGCTGACCCAGTCGCAATTTGAACCCATCCCGGTCGGTCAGCGCCTGCTGATTGTTCCCAGCTGGCATCTGGAGAACCAACGCCAACACGCCAGCGAGCGGGCCCTGATCGTGCTCGATCCGGGGCTTGCGTTCGGGACCGGAAGCCATCCGACAACGCGGATGTGTCTCGAATGGATCGACGCGAATCTTGCGCCGGGGCAATCGCTGATCGACTACGGCTGCGGCTCGGGCATCCTCGCCATTGCTGCGGCGCGGCTGGGCGCGAATCCCGTGACCGCCATCGATATCGATCCCCAGGCGCTCTCGAGCACACGCGACAACGCGCACACCAATCGGGTGGTGCTTGACGTGCTGGCTGCCGAGTCCGCCAAGCCGCAGCCCGCCGATGTGGTGGTCGCCAACATCCTGGCCAATCCGCTGCGCCTGCTCGCACCCTTGCTGACATCGCTGGTGCGCCCGGGCGGCGCGCTGGTGCTCTCGGGACTGCTCGAGCGGCAGGCTGACGAGCTGTGCGCGCTCTATCCGCAGGTGGGTCTACAGGTATTTGCGCAGCGCGAGGGCTGGGCGTGTCTTGCAGGCGTTCGGCACTAGCCGCATGTTGATTACAGGAGATTGATGATGTCTGAACGGGTGATGATCAGCGGTTCGGTGGCGTATGACACGATCATGGTGTTTGACGGTCATTTCAAGGATCACATCCTGGCCGATCAGGTGCACATGCTCAATGTGTCGTTCCTCACCCCGCGTCTCAAGCGCGAATTCGGCGGCTGCGCAGCCAACATCGCCTATAGCCTGAGGCAGCTGGGCGGTAACCCGCTGGTACTGGCTGCAATTGGTCGTGATGGTGCTGACTACCTGCAGCGCCTTGCAGGGCTGGGTATCGATACCGCCCGCGTCCGCGCGTTCGACGATCAGTACACCGCGCAGGCATTTATCACGACCGATCTGTCGGATAACCAGATCACCGCCTTCCATCCGGGCGCAATGGGAAGCGCCGACCAGGTCAGTGCACAGGCCGACGGCGAGCGCGTGGCCTGGGGCATCGTTGCGCCGAACGGCAAGGCCGCGATGCTGCGGCATGCGCGAGAGTTCGCGGCGCAGGGTATCGCGTTCATTTTCGATCCAGGGCAGGGTCTGCCCATGTTTGACGGCGCTGAACTTCGCGAACTGATCGGCGCGGCCACTGCGCTGACCGTCAATGATTACGAGGCAAAACTGCTCTGCGAACGTACCGGTTGGTCAGAAGACGATATCGCGTCGCGCGTCAAAGCGCTGATCGTGACGCGCGGCGCCGAAGGCTCCACGCTCTTTGAAGGCGCTACGCGCCAGACGATTGATGCGGTACCGATAGCGAAAGCGGTCGATCCCACGGGCTGTGGCGATGCCTATCGTGCCGGCCTGCTCTACGGGTTGTCGCTGGGCTGGACCTGGCTTGAGTCAGCGCGCCTTGGCAGCGTGTTGGGAGCCACAAAAATCGAGCATGCGGGTGCTCAAAACCATCCGATCGATCGCGCACTTCTTGCTGCCAGATTCGCTTCAGCCTACGGCCGCGCGCCCTGGTAGGCCCGCGCACCGCTCTGTCAGCAATCAGATCGCCGGTTCAAGCGCCCGGCATGCGATGAGCGCGATTTGCGCAATCAGCAGAACCACCAGCGGCGACAAATCAATGCCGCCCAGGCGGGGCAGCCGACGCTGCACTGGCTCGAGCAGAGGGTCGGTGAGCCTGTGCAGCATCGGCGCGATGGGCGCATGAGGATTGACCCACGACAGAATCACCTGCAGCAGCAGGGCCCCGATCACAAGCCAGAGCGCCCAGCGCGCGAGCCAGACCACGGCCAGCAGCACCACCGCGCCGAACGATGGTGTTCGCACAGCGAATAGCAGAACGAAGACCACCGACAGGGCGAGTGCTAGCAGCATTGCCGCCAGCAGACATGAGCCATCGAAATGTCCGCGACGGGGCAAGACAGACCGCAAGGGTCGCACCAGCCATTCAGTGAACGTGAACACAAAATGTCCGACCGGGTCGCGCAACGCCATGCCAAGCCATATCATCCACAGCCTGAGCACGCAGGCCGCTGCCAACAGGCTGCCGACTGTTTCGACGACGAGCCACAGCACCTCTCGCATCCATTCCTCCGCAAGCGCTTACTTGACGCAATGATCGTAACCCAACACAGGGCGGAGTCCCGATTCCTTGTCGCAGAGCCTGTATTTTGACTGACATCGATGCGCGCGCGGCGCGTGGCCGTGCGCTCGCGGCCCTGGTGGTGGCGAGCGCGCTGAATATTCCATTCGGCACAATTTACGCATTCAGCGTTTTCCTGCGCCCAATGGAGCAGCAGCTCGGCGTGTCCCGAACCGAAATGAGCGTCGTGTTTGGCTGCGCCACGGTGGCGCTTGCCGTGGGCATGAACCTGTTGCCGATGCTGGCCCGTCGTATCGACGGCTCGGTGCTGATTGCGGCGGCGGGTGCGCTTGGCGCGCTGGGGATCATGATCGTGTCGCAGGCGCAGGGGTTCTGGCTGCTGCTCGCAGGCTACGGCGTTCTGTTTGGATTGGGCGGCGGCCTGTCGTTTACCGCAGTCCAGCAGTGTGTGAATCAGGCAATGCCAAGGCCCAGCGGCCTGGCCAACGGATATGTCGTGAGCACTTATCCGATCGGGGCCATGATCGGAGCGCCGGTATTCAGCGCCACGCTGCTGCTTTGGGGAATCGGCCCGACACTGTGGCTGCTCGCTGCAGCGCTTTTATCGGCGGGCCTGGCGGGCGCATGGTTATATCGGCGCGCCGGCCTCACGCTGTTGTCGCAGTCTGCCTCAAGGACCCCGCCTGCACCTGTGTCGTTGACTGACCCCGCGTTTACAAGATTGTTCGCGGTGTTCTTTCTGGCTGCGTCGGCCGGGATGCTGGTGCTTGGACAGGCTGCGGCCATGCTTCATGCCTATGGCGCGGGCCCGGCCATGGCGGCGGGGGCAACCACCCTCATCACCGGAGTGATCGCAGCGTCCAGACTCGCGGGGGGCGGACTGGTTGATCACTGGCAGATGCGGACGGTTTCGATCGGCGCGAATCTTTGCGCGGCGGCAGGCGCGTTATTGGTCACGCTCTGGCCGACACCACTTTCGGCGCTCATCGCACTTTCGATGCTGGGCGCGGGGTATGGGCTGATGTCGGGCTCGAGTGCCGGGTATCTGCCCCGCCTATGGCCGCGCGATCTCTTTGCCACGCTGGCGGCCCGACTGTATGTCGCATGGTGCCTGGCTGCGATCTGTTTGCCGGTATTGGCAGGCTGGTTGTTTGATCTCACCGGGGGCTATCGCGCTGCGGTGCTGGTGGCGGCCGCTGGCAACCTGACCGGTGCCTGGCTCGCTTGCGGAATTGCGCGAACGCCGGCGCGCAGCTGAAATAAAACGGGGCAACGTGTGAACGCTGCCCCGTACAAGCTTCAAGCCCGAAGTGTGCCGGGCCTAAACCTTAAGGACGGTTCCCGGTCGGGAACGGCCAGGCAGCCGCCGGATTGAGCGGTTGCGCAGCAGGCGCAGGCGTTGCCGCAGGGGCAGGGGCGGCAGCGGCTTTTTTCGCTGCTCTTTTCGCAGGCTTCTTGGCGGCTTTTTTCGCTGCTTTTTTCGCAGGCTTTTTGGCGGCTTTTTTCGCTACGGCTTTTTTAGCGGCTGGCTTCTTAGCTGCGGCTTTTTTGGCGGCTGGCTTTTTCGCTGCCGCCTTTTTAGCGGCCGGCTTCTTGGCTGCCGCTTTTTTTGCCGCCGGCTTTTTCGCTGCCGCCGGCTTCTTGGCTGCCGCTTTTTTTGCCGCCGGCTTTTTCGCTGCCGCCGGTTTCTTTGCTGCCGCTTTCTTGGCTGTTGCCATGGTGAATCTCCTTCAGATGAAGTTGCGGTAATGGAGACCCGCGCCAGCAAGCATCGAGGCAAAGCGGCAGGCGGGCCATTCATCGGCGCAAGCGTGGATCCGCACTAGGCAGACTGCGCTTACGCTAATGAATTCGGGGGAGCGCTCAGAGGCTGAGCGCTGAAAAGAAAAACGCCGGCTGGAGGAGCTCGGCGTTTTCAGAAGCGGGTGGGGGAGCGAGGGCATGACGGCCTTGCGGGCCGCCGCCCTGGTGCGAGAGGGGATGGAGAAATTCAATCCCAACTGAGCGCGCCTCCGGTTTGATACTCAATGACTCGGGTCTCAAAGAAGTTGCGCTCTTTCTTGAGATCGATCATTTCGCTCATCCACGGGAAGGGATTGTCTTCCTGGGCAAAGACCGGCTCGATACCGATTTGCTGAGCTCGCCGGTTGGCGATGAAGCGCAGGTACCCTTTGAACTGCTGCGCGTTCAAGCCAAGCACCCCCCTCGGCATGGTGTCTTCCGCATAGGCATACTCGAGTTCGACCGCCTGTCGGAACAGGCCACGGATTTCTTCGCGAAACTCAGGTGTCCAGAGATGCGGGTTCTCGAGCTTGATCTGGTTGATCAGATCGATACCAAAATTGCAGTGCATCGGCGTCCAGAGATGCGGGTTCTCGAGCTTGATCTGGTTGATCAGATCGATACCAAAATTGCAGTGCATCGACTCATCGCGCAGGATGTACTGGTATTGCTCAGCAGCGCCGGTCATCTTGTTCTGACGGCCAAGCGCAAGGATCTGCACAAAGCCCACGTAAAAGAACAGGCCTTCCATCAGGCAGGCGAACACGATCAGCGAGCGCAGCAGCTTCTGATCGGCGTCTGGCGTGCCCGTGACGAAATCAGGATTGGTGAGCGTGTCGATGAACGGGATCAGGAACTCGTCCTTGTCGCGAATCGACTTGACCTCGTGGTAGGCGTTGAAAATCTCGCCTTCATCAAGCCCCAGCGACTCAACGATGTACTGATAGGCGTGCGTGTGAATCGCTTCTTCGAAGGCCTGCCGCAACAGAAACTGGCGGCACTCCGGCGCGCTGATATGCCGATAGGTGCCCAGTACGATGTTGTTGGCGGCCAGCGAGTCTGCGGTTACGAAAAACCCGAGATTGCGCTTGACCAATCGCCGCTCATCTTCTGTCAGGCCGTCCGGAGATTTCCAGAGCGCGATGTCGCGGCTCATGTTGATCTCTTGCGGCATCCAGTGGTTCGCGCAGGTGGCGAGGTACTTTTCCCAGGCCCACTTGTACTTGAACGGCACCAGCTGGTTGACGTCTGCGCTGCCGTTGATGATTCGCTTATCTTCGACTCGCACACGGCGGGAACTGGAAGCCGCGGTTGAGTGGGTGGCCTTTGCAGGCTCAACTGATGGGGGCGGAGCCATGACAGACATTTCGCCCATCGGTGTGGGCGCGGCCGAGCGCGGGGAAAGTACAGGCGACGTCGGCGGAGCACGACGTGTAGGGGGAGCCGCTACAGACACATCATCCCAGGACAGCATTTAATATCTCGCTTTAACTTGCTTTGGTAACAACTTGTGCGGGCGAGAAAAATTTTTTTCCATGACCCGAATCTTACGGTGCAATGAATAGCCTTGCAACGATCACACAGCAATTCCACGCCTACTGGCAGGCTTCACACTCCGGATCATCGATTGCGCAGAACTTCGGCGCAATCGGTTCACTGTGTGCGGCTGCTGCGGATACGCCTGCGATCGCTGCAGGTGATGCTGACGCTGCATAGCTGAACCCCGCCGCAGCAGCACCGCCATCTGCTGACACCGCATTCAACTGCCCAATTTTGTCGGTCGTTGATTTTTCGGCGTGCGTAGCGCCCAGCGTGCGCAGGTAATAGGTGGTCTTCAGACCCCGCAGCCAGGCAAGCATGTACGTGTCATGCAGCCGTTTGCCCGACGCACCGGCCATGTAGATGTTCAGCGACTGCGCCTGATCGATCCACTTCTGCCGACGCGACGCACACTCGACCAGCCAGGAAGGCTCAACCTCGAAGGCGGTCGCGTAGATTTCGCGCAGCTCTGCCGGGATGCGGTCGATTCGTGCGAGCGATCCGTCAAAGAACTTCAGATCTGACACCATCACCTCGTCCCAGAGACCCAGTCGCTTGAGATCGCGCACCAGATACTCGTTGACGACCGTGAACTCTCCAGACAGGTTGGACTTCACATACAGGTTCTGGAAGGTCGGCTCGATACAGGCGGAGACGCCGATGATGTTGGAGATCGTGGCGGTGGGGGCTATGGCGATGCAGTTGGAGTTGCGCATACCGAACTCGCGGATGCGACCGCGCAACGTGGCCCAGTCGAGGCGTTCGGTTTCATCGACCTCAACATGACCGCCGCGCTCTTCGCGCAACAGACGGATCGTGTCCTGCGGGAGGATGCCGCGGTCCCATAGCGAGCCTTTGAAGCTTGGGTAGCGCCCGCGCTCTTCGGCAAGTTCCGTCGATGCCAGATAGGCAAAGTAGCAGACCGCCTCCATCGATGAATCGGCGAACTCAACCGCCTGCTGGCTTGAATAAGGAACCCGCAACAGATGCAGGCAGTCTTGGAAGCCCATGATGCCCAGACCGACCGGCCGGTGGCGAAGATTCGAATTTCGCGCTTTGCCGACAGCGTAGTAGTTGATGTCGATCACGTTATCGAGCATCCGCATCGCGGTTCGGATGGTTGCCTTGAGCTTGTCGAGATCGAGTTCCCACTGGCCATTGCGCTCGCGCATGTGCGCCACCAGGTTCACTGAACCCAGATTGCACACCGCGATTTCATTGTCGCTGGTGTTGAGCGTGATCTCGGTGCACAGGTTGGAGCTGTGCACGACGCCCACATGCTGCTGGGGGCTGCGCAGATTGCACGGATCTTTGAACGTGATCCAGGGATGGCCGGTCTCGAACAGCATCGACAGCATCTTGCGCCAAAGCTGCATCGCCGGAACTTTACGGAACAGCTTCAATTCGCCACTGGCGGCGCGGGCCTCATATCGCAGATACGCCTGCTCGAAGTCATGCCCCACCTTGTCATGCAGATCGCTGCAGTCAGAAGGTGAAAACAGCGTCCATTCGGCGTTTTCGATCACGCGCTTCATGAACAGGTCGGGGATCCAATTGGCCGTGTTCATGTCGTGGGTGCGCCGGCGGTCATCGCCAGTGTTCTTGCGAAGCTCAAGAAATTCTTCGATGTCCAGATGCCAGGTTTCAAGATAGGCACAGACCGCGCCCTTGCGCTTACCGCCCTGATTGACGGCAACGGCAGTGTCGTTAACCACCTTCAGGAACGGCACAACCCCCTGGCTCTTGCCGTTGGTCCCGCGAATATGGCTGCCCAGCGCACGCACCGGCGTCCAGTCGTTACCGAGACCGCCTGCATACTTGGCAAGCAGCGCGTTTTCCTTGATCGCCTCGTAAATGCCATCGAGGTCGTCGGATACGGTGGTGAGGTAGCACGACGACAGCTGTGAGCGCTGCGTGCCCGAATTGAACAGGGTCGGCGTTGAGCTCATGAAATCGAACGTGGAGAGCAGTTCATAAAACTCGATCGCCCTAGCGTCGCGATCAATTTCATTGAGTGCCAGACCCATTGCGACCCGCATGAAGAAAGCCTGCGGCAGTTCGAAGCGCACCTCATCGACATGCAGAAAGTAGCGGTCGTAAAGGGTTTGCAGCCCGAGATAGGAGAACTGAAGGTCGCGCTCGTACTTGAGCGCGGCTCCCAGCCGGCGAAGATCAAACTGCAGCAGCTTCTCGTCCACGAGGCCGGCTTCCACACCGCGCCGCGCGAAAGCCGGGAAGTACTCGGCATAGCGCGTCGCCATGTCGGATTGCCACACCTTTTCTCCCAGCGCTTCGCGGCGCATCGTATGGAGCAGCAGGCGGGCGGTAACCTGGCTGTAGGCTGGGTCTTTCTCGATGAGCGCCCGGGCAGACAGAATCGCCGATTTGTAAACCTCTTCGAGCGGCACGCCGTCGTAGAGGTTGCGAACTGTTTCGGCGAGCACGGTCTCGGCGTTGACGAACTCTCCGAGCCCCAGGCAGGCGGCGTTGATCAGTCCACGCAACGCCTCGATGTCGAGTGGCTGGCGATGTCCGTTTTCCACAACATGCAGTGCTGCCTGGGCGGCGGCATCGCTTTCCTGTCGGGCGGCCGCACGTTCCTGGGCGCGCCGCTCGCGGTAAAGCACATAGGCGCGCGCGACCTCATGCTCGCCAAAGCGCATCAGCGCGAGCTCGACGTGATCCTGGATGTCTTCAATGTGGAAGGTTCCGCCGCCCTGTTTGCCGCGAGTCAGTGCGTTGACCACCGAGCCCGTGAGCCGGTCGACCATTTCACGGACCCTTGCCGAGGCCGCGCTCTGGCCACCGTTGACCGCAAGAAACGCTTTGGTCATGGCGATGGAGATCTTGCTGGGTTCAAAGCCAACGACCGAACCGTTGCGGCGGATGACCTTGAAATCGGCGAGGAACGCGGTCGCCGTCGCGCTCGAGGCCGGCTCGGCAACAGCTGCCGAACCTTGCGGCATCTGGGGCTCTTGCCTGACGCGCTCAGCGACTCTTTGCATGAAATTCTCCTTGTCGTAGCGGTGGTGCGTTCCAAGCGGGACGTGCACCCACCAATATGTTCTGTGTTGTTCGAAGCGATGCCAGATCGCGGCGGCACCAAGACCACTCGATGCCTTGACGTCAACCCTGCGGATAAATAGCCGCTGCGTTGCCTGAGGCACTAGATGTGGGGGGTGGACCAGCCGTTTGATCTAATTCTAGTGGTCGCAGCCCACCCAATCAAGTTCTTGACATCACATGAAGGAGACCCGTTCAACGGCTCAAACCGAGCGCGCGCCAGTGCTGTCTCTGACCGCCGCGATCGACCCCGGGTGAGCGATCCGGGAAACAATCGGTCTCGCACCAGCGCCAATACGAAGCCCGCAGAATTGCCACTACATTTGGCGGGCCTTTCAGGTCGAAACGGCCTTGCCACTTGATTTGGCGGGCCTTTCAGGTCAAAACGGCCTTACAAGGCCCGCCGCTGCTCGAGTTGCAAGCGCTCTGGGCCAATCGAACCAAGGTCCGGGATCCTGTTTTCGTCCGGGCGCGATGTCTTCGTGGCCTGCAATCCATCGCAAAGGGTGGCGTGTTCGCAACACCTCGATCAGTTGCGCCAGCTTTTTATATTGGGATTCGGTAAATCGATGCTCGCCGTCGCCCTCGAGTTCGATCCCGACCGAGAAATCGTTGCAGCGCTCACGGTCAAGGATCCGTGAGGGGCCGGCGTGCCACGCACGGTGATCGGTGGCGACAAACTGGACCACCTCGCCCCGTCGTCGCACCAGCAGATGCGCTGAGACCCGAAGATCGGCCAGCGATGCAAGTTGCGGGTCGATGTCATCGGCGCCGATCTTGTTCAGGAACAGGCGTTCAACCGCATCGCCAGAAAATACGCCCGGGGGCAGGCTGATGAAGTGAATGATCAGCGTATCAACGGGCATCCCTGGTGGCCGTTGATCAAAGTTGGGCGAGGGTACCCAGCGCGCACCGGCCATCCACCCGTCTGGCCGATCGGACCATCGTACAACGCCCGCCGACCGGGTCATCCGCGACGACCTGTGGTGCCGGCTGCCCGCTCGGCGGCATCTCGGTGCGCGGTGCCGCAGTAGCTTTGCCCGGCTTTGTCGACCACCGTGTCAGCCGCCGGAAGATAGAGTCCGCAGTGAGCGCAGCGCAGCATCGGTTCTGGCGCAGGCGGGTCAGCGCCTGCCGATGGTGTGTGATGCGGCGACTCGTGGGACGCCTTGTGCTGGCTGGAAGCTTCTGCGCGTCGGCTGTCGGCCCGTCGTTGCCCGAGCCGCCAGAGCGTCCAACCCAGCCAGACCAGTCCGGCTAATGCGAGCCAAAGCGTGATCTTGCCCATCAGCCGCGTCGCAGGACGACCTCGAGCACGAAGCGGCTGCCAACATAGGCGAGCAGCAGCAGCGCAAACCCGCCCAAGGTCAGGCGCAGGGCTGTTTTGCCACGCCAGCCGCGTTGCCAGCGGCCTAGCAGCAGCACGCCGAACACCAGCCATGAGACCAGCGTGAAGACGGTTTTGTGATCAAGGGTGAGCGGTTTGCCGAACACCTGCTCGGTGAAAAATATTCCAGTAGCCGCCGTGAGCGTCAGAAAGATGAACCCGGCTGCAATCAGTCGAAACAGGATTCGCTCGAGCGCAAGCAGCGGTGGCAGGTCTTCCAGCAGTTTTGCAGTCCAGCCCTGGGGAGCGCCAGCGCCCGCCTGCAAGGCGCGCTCGGCAACGGCCATCAAGACGGCGTGCAGTGCAGCGAGCGCCAGCACGCCATAGGCGAGCATACCGGCGAGCAGGTGGGGCACGAACAGCGGCCGGGCGGCGCGCTCGACCAACTCGGCGCCTGGAAATGCAAGCGGCAACAGGACCACCAGCGCAGCGACCGGCATCAGCACGCCACGCAGCGCCTTGAGCCCCGCGCTGAGCGATTCGAGCCAGATCACCACCATGCCGATCCACACCGTGGCCGACAGGATGCTCGCAAATCCGAATCGCCAGCCCTCAGGCGAGCGGGAAGCAATGAACAGCGAGCCCGCGTGTAGCGCGAGCGCCGCGATGAGCACCGGTGTGGCTACCCTCTCGCGAGCGCGCCATGCGATCACGTAGAGCAGGGCCGGGGCGAGAAAAACCAGAACCAGTAGAATCTTCACCAACTCAGTTTACTCCAGCCTATGCTCGATACCCTGTCTCAACGGCTGTCGCGGGTCGTTAAATCCATCCGCGGCCAGGCCCGGCTCACCGAAGCCAACACCCAGGAGATGCTGCGCGAAATTCGTGTGGCGCTGCTGGAGGCTGACGTCGCACTCCCCGTGGTGCGCGACTTCATCGCCAAGGTGCGCGAGAAGGCGCTCGGCCAGGAGGTCGTGGGCAGCCTCACCCCGGGGCAGGCGCTGGTTGGGGTGGTGCACCGGGAACTCACCGAGCTGATGGGGGGGCAGGGCGCCGGGCTCGATCTTGCGGTGCAGCCGCCGGCAGTGATCCTGATGGCCGGCCTCCAGGGTGCCGGGAAAACCACCACCGTTGGCAAGCTCGCCTTGTGGCTGCGTGGCCAGAAAAAGAAGGTTCTCACGGTTTCGTGCGACGTTTACCGCCCCGCGGCCATTGAGCAGCTTCGAGTGGTAACCGCGCAGGCGGGCGCCGAGTTTTTTGCGTCCACGCCCGATCAGGCACCCCAGGCGATCGCGCAAGCGGCGCTGCAGTGGGCGCGCACTCACTACCACGACGTGCTGTTGATCGATACCGCTGGCCGCCTCACGATCGATGAAGCGATGATGCGCGAAATCGCCTTCCTTCATCAATCGGTCAAGCCGGTCGAAACCCTGCTGGTGGTCGATGCGATGCAGGGGCAGGATGCGGTCAATACTGCGCGAGCCTTCGGTGAGGCGGTTGGCGTTACCGGTGTCGTACTGACAAAACTTGATGGCGATTCGCGCGGCGGCGCGGCGCTCTCGGTCAAGGCGGTCACCGGTGCGCCCATCAAGTTCGCCGGCATCGGCGAAAAAATTGATGGTCTCGAGGCGTTTCACCCCGAGCGGATGGCTGGCCGAATCCTGGGTATGGGCGACATCGTGTCGCTCGTCGAGGAGGCGGGCCGGGTGGTCGATCAGCAGGCCGCGCAAAAGCTTGCCGCCAAGCTCAAGTCAGGCGACCGCTTCGATCTGAACGATTTTGCAGCGCAGATCGGACAGATGAACAAGATGGGCGGATTGGGGTCGCTGCTCGACAGACTCCCGGCGCAGATGCAGCAGGCCGCCGCCGGTGCGGACATGGCGCAGGCTGAGCGGCAGATGCGTCGCATGCAGGGCATCGTCCACTCAATGACCGCGCTCGAGCGAACCCGCCCCGAACTCATCAAGGCCTCTCGAAAGCGGCGTATTGCAGCGGGCGCTGGCGTACCCGTTCAGGAAGTCAACCGGCTCCTCAACCAGTTCGAGCAGATGCAGACCATGATGAAGCGCATGCAGAAAGGCGGTATGGCCAAGATGATGCGCAGCCTCAAAGGGGCATTCCCCGGCATGCGATGAGGCCGTAGCCATGGACCCGCACGCGCAACTTGCCAAGCTCCGAAGTGTGTTTTCGGGGCGCCTCCATCATTTGCCGAACGACACCGCGCCCTTCCTCACCGACTGGCGAAAGCGCTACATCGGTCGGGCGCTGGCGGTGGCGCAGCCCAACTTGCCAAGCTCCGAAGTGTGTTTTCGGGGCGCCTCCATCATTTGCCGAACGACACCGCGCCCTTCCTCACCGACTGGCGAAAGCGCTACATCGGTCGGGCGCTGGCGGTGGCGCAGCCCGATTCCGTGGGCGATGTCGCTGCGGTGGTCCGCTGGTGCGCAGATCAGCGCGTGCCCCTCGTTCCGCAGGGCGGCAACACCGGCTTGTCTGGCGGGGCGACGCCCGACGAGTCGGGGCGCGCGCTGGTGCTGTCGCTGGCACGGCTGAATCGGGTGAGGGCAATCGACACGGCCAACAACTCAATGACGGTCGAGGCTGGCTGCGTGCTGGCCGATGTCCAGCGCCAGGCGGCCGATGCAGGCAGGCTGTTTCCGCTTAGCCTGGCCGCCGAGGGTTCGTGCACCATTGGTGGCAATCTCTCCACCAATGCCGGTGGGGTTCAGGTGCTGAGATTCGGCAATGCGCGCGAGCTATGCCTGGGGCTCGAGGTCGTGACCGCCTCCGGTGAAATCTGGGATGGCCTGCGCGGCCTTCGGAAGGACAACACCGGCTACGATTTGCGCGACCTGTTCATCGGTGCCGAAGGCACGCTTGGCGTGATCACCGCGGCCACGCTCAAGCTCCATCCCCTGCCTGCTGCGCAGGTCACCGCGTTGGTGGCGCTCAACGATCCCGATGCGGCAGTGGCGCTTCTTGAGCGTGCCCAGCGCAGGCTTGGCGCCTCGCTCACAGCGTTTGAACTCATGTCGGCGTTCTGCATTGATCTGGTGCTGCGTCACTTTCCAGACTGCCGGTTACCGTTTGGCGAGCTGGCGAGCCCCTACTATGTCTTGCTTGAGTGCTCTGACGCTGACAGCCACGAGCACGCGCAGGCGGCTCTCACGGCACTGCTTGCCGAAGCGCTCGAGCACACCCTGATATCTGATGCGGCCGTGGCTTCGTCAATCGCCCAGAGCCGGGCGATCTGGGCGTTGCGCGAAAACATTTCTGAAGCGCAGGCGGCGGAAGGCAAAAACATCAAGCACGACGTCTCGGTGCCGATTTCCGCGATCGCCGAGTTCGTCGCGCATACCAATGCCGCGCTCACAACCCGCTTTCCTGGCGTGCGCATGGTGGTGTTCGGCCATCTTGGCGATGGCAACCTTCACTACAACGTGTCGCCGCCCGAGGGTGCCACCGATGAGGCCGCGTTTCTTGCCATGCAGCCCGACATCAACCGGCTGACCCACGACGCGGTGGTGGCTCGACGCGGCTCGATCTCCGCCGAGCACGGTCTGGGACAACTGCGGCGCGATGAGGCTGCCCGCTACAAATCGCCGGTTGAAATGAGCCTGATGCGTGCCATCAAGCAGGCACTCGATCCGCTTGGCATCATGAATCCCAACAAGGTGCTCGGGCCTAGCGGCTGAGCGCTTTGCGCCCCAGGCGCGCCAAAATGTTGTTTGCGGCCTCTGCAGGCGCGACCAGACTGGGCTCGGTGTCGCGTCGACCCTGAAGCTCCACCCGCCCTTCTTTCAAGCCGCGATCGCCCACTGTTATCCGCAGTGGAACGCCAATCAGCTCCCAGTCGGCGAACATCGCACCAGGCCGCTCGCCGCGGTCGTCCAGAATCACATCGACCCCGGCTTCAAGCAGCGTGGTGTAAAGCCCGAGTGCAGCGTCTCGAACCGCCTCGGATCGGTCGAAGCCCACCGGGCAGATCACCACTTCGAACGGAGCGATTGCAGCGGGCCAGATGATGCCGCGCGCATCGTGATTCTGTTCGATTGCGGCGCCAAGCAGCCGTGTCACGCCGATTCCGTAGCAGCCCATTTCGACGGGTCGGCTTGCACCGTCTTCGTCGACAAAGACCGCACGCATGGCTTCCGAGTATTTGGTTCCCAGATAGAACACATGCCCAACCTCGATGCCACGCTGGATGGCGATGGTGCCCTGGCCATCGGGTGACGGATCGCCCTCGCGAACATTGCGGATGTCCGCCACGATGGGCTCGGGCAGGTCGCGGCCCCAGTTGACGCCGGTGTAGTGATACCCCGCATCGTTGGCGCCGCAGACAAAATCACTCATCCGGGCGACGGTTCGGTCGGCCACCACGGTCACCGGTTTCACCAATCCGATGGGGCCCAGGTAGCCGGGTGGTGTGCCGAAGTGCTCGATGATTTCGGTTTCGGTGGCAAACCGGAAGCCTTCCAGGCCCGCCACCTTGCCTGCCTTCACCTCATTTAAGTCATGATCGCCGCGCACCAGCAGCAGGAAAACTCGCGTGGCAACAATCCGGCCGCGGGAGTCGGGATCGTCGGCGCCGTCTTTGGGCTTTTCGCGGTCATCCACCGCAAGCACCAGCGACTTCGCCGTGCGTGAAAGCGGCAGTCCGAGCAGGTCGGCCACTTCGGCGCAGGTGCTGCGGCCAGGGGTTGGCGTTTTGACAAGCGGCTCGCCTGCCGGCGCGCGTGAGTCGAAGAGGGGCAGCGCTTCGGCAAGTTCTATGTTGGCTGCGAATTCGCTGGTGGGGCAGTAAGCGATTGCGTCTTCGCCCGTGTCAGCGATCACCTGGAACTCATGGCTCGCTGAGCCGCCGATTGCGCCGGTATCGGCTGCCACGGCACGAAAGGCAAGCCCGATCCGCGTGAAGATGCGCGTATAGGCTTCAAACATCGCCTGGTAGGAGGCAAGCGCCGCCGCTTTGCTGCGGTCAAACGAATAGGCGTCCTTCATTGTGAATTCACGACCGCGCATCAGGCCGAATCGAGGGCGGCGCTCATCCCGAAACTTGGTCTGGATGTGATAGAAATTTTTAGGCATCTGCCGATAGCTGCGAATTTCCTGGCGCGCAATGTCGGTGATCACCTCTTCGGAAGTGGGCTGCACGATGAAATCCCGCCCATGCCGGTCTTTAATCCGCAGCAACTCCGGGCCGTAGCGTTCCCACCTTCCCGACTCCATCCACAGCTCCGCAGGCTGGATGACCGGCATCAGCAGTTCAATGGCGCCCGCCGCGTCCATTTCTTCCCGGATGATCGCTTCGATCTTGCGGATGGTTCGGAGCCCCATGGGCATGTAGTTGTAAATGCCGCCGGCGAGCCGCCGGATCATGCCTGCGCGGGTCATCAGCCGGTGACTGACGATCTCGGCGTCGGAGGGCGCCTCCTTGAGCGTGGCAATATGGAACCTTGAGGCTTTCATGGGAGTCCGTTTCAGGAGTGCGGGCGCGGCGATGCGCCCGATATAATCGGACGCATTGTAAGAGATCAACGGGTGCGGCCATGCTCGATCGCGAAGGCTACCGCCCCAATGTCGGCATCATCCTGGTCAACGGCCAGAACGAAGTCTTCTGGGGCAAGCGGATCCGCGAACACGCCTGGCAATTTCCTCAGGGCGGAATCAAACGCGGAGAATCACCGCAGCAGGCGATGTTTCGCGAGCTGCGCGAGGAAACCGGGCTGATGCCCGATCACGTCAAGGTGATCGGGCGTACGCGCGACTGGCTGCGCTATGACGTCCCCACGCAGTGGGTGCGCCGTGAAATGCGCAGCCACTATCGGGGTCAGAAGCAGATCTGGTTTCTGATCAGGATGGTGGGGCGTGACTCGGATGTGGATCTGCGCGCCTCGGGTCAGCCCGAGTTCGATGCCTGGCGTTGGAATCCGTACTGGATTCCGCTGGAGTCGGTCATTGAATTCAAGCGCGACGTGTACCGGCTTGCCCTGGAAGAGCTGTCGCGGTTTCTTGAGGACCTGCCCGCACCCCTAAAGACCCCTGCGGAGTTGACAAGGCCGGTGCAAGACCTGGCGTTGCCCGACTGACTGACCCGCGGGCCTTCGCGGCCGGGTTAACCGACCGCCAAGGCTTAAACCGGAGTGGGCAGCGGCCGGCCGTCCAGCCACGCAGCGACGTTCTCGAGAACCTTTCGACCCATTGCCGTGCGGGTATCGTGCGTGGCGCTTCCCTGGTGCGGTTGCAGCACCACGTTGTCCAGCGCGATCAGGCCGCTTGGCACCTGAGGCTCGCGTTCGAAGACATCCAGGCCGGCCGCGCCGAGCGCACCGCTTGCGAGCAGTTCGGTCATCGCCTGCTCATCGATGACCGAACCCCGGGCGATATTGATCAACAGTCCCGCAGGACCAAGTGCTTCCAGCGCCGACCGGGAGATCAGTCCCCGCGTGTCGGCGCCGCCCGGGCAGGCCGCAATCAGCACATCCGACCAGCGCGCAAGTTCGACCAGGTTTGAAAAATAGCGGTAGCCGCTCGACGGCTTTTCGCGGGGCCCGAAGTAGGCAAGTTCGGTGTTGAAGGCGGCGCAGCGCCGAGCGATGGCCAAACCGATTCGGCCCAGCCCCACGATTCCAACCTTGCGTCCCTGCAGGCTCTGTGTGAGCGCCATATTGCCCTTGAGCCACAAACCGTCGCGGACAAACCGGTCGCCCTGAGGAATCCGCCTGATGGTGCCAAGCAAAAGTGCCAGCGCCAGGTCCGCGACGTCCTCGGTGAGCACATCGGGCGTATTGCTGACTGCGATGCCATGGGCACGCGCGTGGGCGACATCGAGCGCATCGACGCCCACGCCGAAGCAGGCCACCAGTTTCAGGCTAGGCAGCGCCTGCATCAGCGCAGCGGTCATTCCGTGCGTGCTAGAGGTAACGGCCACGCTGCAGTCGGCAGCGACCGAGGCGAGAAAGCGCTCACGATCGGATGCCTCGAACAGGCGGCGAATGTCGTAGAGTCTGGCGAGTGCTTCCTGGGTTGGACCGTGGAGCGGGCCCACCTGAACGATCACGGGTTTGATTGTCATGATGCGGGACTCAGAAAAAGGA
>Ga0194118_10000614_pt1 | contig 57995 bp, 56 predicted proteins | sample TA2MahsurfametaG_2_FD_148662 | JGI IMG/M metagenome (GOLD analysis project Ga0194118, IMG submission 148662) | Freshwater microbial communities from Lake Tanganyika, Tanzania - TA2015013 Mahale N5 surface | ecosystem: Environmental > Aquatic > Freshwater > Lake | place: Tanzania: Lake...
TAGGGCCAGCCAAAGCCCACACCGCTGCGCTGGGTCAGCGTGAGACCAAGGTCTATGAAGACGTGATCAACAATGGTCGGTATTCTTTTCTCTCGGCCCCGGGCATCAATGGCATGCTCGAGGGTGGCGTGCCTATTATGGTCGGCGGCGAGTGTGTCGGCGCTGTGGGCGTGTCGGGCGTGAAGTCCAATGAGGATGAGCAAATCGCCAGGGCCGGCATCGCAGCGCTTGGTCTTTAAGAGTCTGTTTCAGTGGTTTGACGGCAGGCTTTGGCTTTTGACCATTGGCAGCGGGTTGCCGTCACGATATAATTCGAGGGTTTAACCATTGAACCCGCCTACGGCACCCAATCACTCTTTCTTGTCGCGCAGTTTGCGGATTCGTCACGCCCAACGAGGGCGCGCGCCGTGATTGCCGGCAGCCCGTGCGGCGGTAACCACAGGAGTTATCTTTGCCGCCATTCTTTACGGCCAACCGCACCCCGGCCATTCTCGCACTCGCAGATGGCACAATTTTCAAGGGTTTTTCCATAGGCGCTGATGGCCACACCAGTGGCGAGGTGGTTTTCAATACGGCAATGACGGGTTATCAGGAAATCCTGACTGATCCAAGCTATTCCCGCCAAATTGTCACGCTCACGTATCCCCATATCGGCAACACCGGCGTCAACCCGGAAGATGTCGAATCAGACAAAATCCAAGCCGCGGGTTTGATTATTCGTGATCTGCCGATTCAAGTATCGAATTTCCGTGCCACGCAAAGCCTGCCCGATTATCTGAAGGCAGAAGGCATCGTTGCGATCGCGGGCATTGACACGCGTCAGCTGACACGAATTTTGCGTGAAAAAGGCGCGCAAAACGGCGCCATCGTCGCGGGCGCTAACCTGAAAGAATCTCACGCGCTCGACCATGCGCGCGCATTCCCCGGTTTAACCGGTATGGACTTGGCGAAAGTAGTGTCAACCAAGACGCGTTACGAGTGGACGCGCACTGAGTGGGCCCTCGGCAGTGGTTATGGGGCGCTGACCATTCCAAAATTTCATGTGGTCGCATTTGATTTCGGCGTGAAGTACAACATTTTGCGTATGCTTGCCGCGCGCGGTTGCAGAGTGACCGTGCTGCCGGCGCAATCGAGCGCGGCAGAGGCGATGGCGCTAGCACCGGATGGCGTGTTTCTGTCGAATGGCCCAGGTGATCCGCAGCCGTGTGACTATGCGATTAACGCAGCGCGTGAAATCATCGAGCGTGGCATTCCTACTTTCGGCATTTGTCTTGGCCATCAGATCATGGCGCTGGCCTCTGGCGCAAAGACAGTCAAGATGAAATTCGGTCACCATGGCGCCAATCACCCGGTGCAGGACCTCGATACCAAGCAAGTAATGATCACGTCGCAAAACCATGGGTTCGCCGTTGATGTAACAACTCTGCCCGGGAATTGCCGCGTAACCCATGTATCGCTGTTCGACGGTTCGCTGCAAGGCTTTGAGCGCACTGATCAACCCGCGTTCTGTTTCCAGGGACACCCCGAAGCATCACCGGGCCCGCATGATATTGCGTCTTTGTTCGATCGCTTTGTCGCCATGATGGAGAAACGTCAGCATGCCTAAGCGTAACGACATACAAAGCATCCTGATTATCGGTGCGGGTCCTATCATCATTGGTCAGGCGTGCGAGTTTGATTATTCCGGCGCACAAGCCTGCAAGGCATTGCGCGAAGAGGGTTACAAAGTTATTCTGGTTAACAGTAATCCGGCGACCATCATGACGGACCCCGAGATGGCGGATGTCACCTACATCGAACCGATTACCTGGCAGGTGGTCGAGCGCATCATCGACAAAGAAAAACCGAATGCGATTCTGCCGACGATGGGCGGCCAAACCGCACTGAACTGCGCGCTCGATCTCTGGCGTCATGGGGTACTCGACAAATATAACGTTGAGTTAATTGGCGCAACGCCCGAGGCGATTGATAAAGCAGAGGACCGTCAGAAATTCAAAGAGGCGATGACCAAGATCGGTTTGGGCTCTGCGCGTTCCGGCATCGCGCACTCAATGGATGAGGCATGGGCAGTGCAGAAAGAAGTCGGCTTCCCGACAATTATTCGTCCCTCATTCACGATGGGCGGCACCGGCGGCGGCATTGCGTACAACGCCGAAGAATTTGAAACCATCTGCAAGCGCGGCCTGGAAGCATCGCCGACGAATGAGTTGTTGATTGAAGAGTCGCTGCTCGGTTGGAAAGAATTCGAGATGGAGGTGGTGCGCGACCGCAATGACAACTGCATCATTGTCTGTTCGATCGAAAACCTCGACCCGATGGGCGTGCATACCGGTGACTCGATTACCGTGGCACCCGCCCAAACCCTGACCGATAAGGAATACCAGATCATGCGTAACGCCTCGCTGGCGGTGCTGCGTGAGATTGGTGTGGATACCGGCGGCTCGAATGTGCAGTTTGCGGTGAATCCGAAAGACGGTCGCATGATCGTGATCGAGATGAACCCGCGTGTGTCGCGCTCATCGGCACTCGCATCCAAGGCAACGGGTTTTCCGATTGCGAAGGTTGCTGCCAAACTGGCGGTGGGCTTCACGCTGGATGAGCTGCGTAACGACATTACCGGCGGTGCGACGCCTACATCGTTCGAGCCATCGATTGATTATGTCGTGACCAAGGTCCCGCGCTTCGCCTTCGAGAAATTTCCGCAGGCAGATAGCCATCTCACCACGCAGATGAAATCTGTAGGTGAGGTAATGGCGATTGGCCGCACCTTCCAAGAGTCGTTTCAAAAAGCCCTGCGCGGACTGGAAGTCGGCGTCGATGGCATGAATGAAAAGACCAAAGACCGCGAAGTATTGGAAGAAGAACTCGGCGAGCCGGGGCCGGAGCGTATATGGTACGTTGGTGATGCATTTGCGCAGGGCTTCAGCTTGGAAGAAGTGCAGCAACTGACCAAGATCGACCCGTGGTTTCTCGCGCACATTAAAGAGATCGTCGATATTGAATTGTGGCTGGAGACGCAAACCGTCAAAGTACTCGACAAAGACACTTTGTTTGCCTTGAAGCGTAAGGGCTTCTCCGATCGTCGTATCGCCAAGCTGCTGAAAATCGAAGACCGCGACGTGCGCAAGCTGCGTCGCATGAATGGCGTGCGTCCGGTCTACAAGCGTGTGGATACGTGCGCCGGCGAGTTCGCTACCGGCACCGCCTATATGTACTCGACCTACGAAGAAGAGTGCGAGTCCAACCCGACCAACCGTCAAAAAATCATGGTGCTCGGCGGTGGCCCGAACCGTATCGGGCAGGGTATCGAGTTTGATTACTGCTGCGTGCATGCGGCGTTCGCGATGCGCGAAGATGGTTACGAAACCATCATGGTCAACTGCAACCCCGAGACCGTATCCACCGATTACGATACCTCGGACCGTTTGTACTTCGAGCCACTAACGTTGGAAGATGTGCTCGAGATCGTCGACAAAGAGCGGCCTGTGGGTGTGATTGTGCAGTACGGTGGTCAGACACCGCTCAAGCTGGCACTAGATCTTGAAGCGAATGGTGTTCCTATCATCGGTACCTCGCCCGACATGATTGATGCTGCTGAAGATCGCGAGCGCTTCCAAAAGCTGCTACATGAGCTAGGGCTTCGGCAGCCACCGAACCGAACAGCGCGTAATGAAGAAGAGGCACTCGTGCTGGCGCAGGAGATCGGTTACCCGCTGGTGGTGCGTCCCTCTTATGTGTTGGGCGGTCGTGCGATGGAAATCGTGCACGAGCAGCGTGATCTTGAACGCTACATGCGTGAAGCAGTAAAAGTATCGAATGATTCGCCGGTGCTACTGGATCGCTTCTTGAACGATGCGATTGAGGTTGATGTCGATTGCTTGTCGGATGGTGAGCGCACCTTCATTGGTGGCGTGATGGAGCATATCGAGCAAGCGGGTGTGCATTCGGGTGATTCAGCGTGCTCTCTACCTCCCTACTCGTTATCGTCTGAGACGATTGATGAGTTAAAGCGCCAGACAGCGTTGATGGCACGTGGCTTGGGTGTCGTCGGTCTCATGAATGTGCAGTTCGCGATTCAGCAGCAAGAGATCGATGGCAAGTTGCAAGATATTGTTTACGTGCTGGAGGTGAACCCGCGTGCCTCACGTACGGTGCCTTACGTATCCAAGGCCACTGGCTTGCAGCTGGCGAAGATAGCGGCACGTTGCATGGTGGGCAAGTCGCTCGCATCGCAGGGGATTGCTGATGAGGTGACGCCGGATTATTTCAGTGTCAAAGAAGCGGTGTTCCCGTTTGTGAAATTCCCGGGTGTCGACACGATTCTCGGGCCCGAAATGAAGTCGACTGGCGAGGTGATGGGCGTTGGCAAAACCTTTGGTGAAGCTTTCGTCAAGTCACAGCTCGGTGCCGGGGTGAGATTGCCGACGTCTGGTAAGGTTTCCTTGTCGGTGAAGAATAGCGACAAGCCGCGTGCTGTCGAGATTGCGCGCTCGCTGGTGGAGATCGGTTTCACGATTGTTGCGACCAAGGGTACGGCTGCCGCTATTGCCGCTGCTGGCATTGCTGTTCAAACCGTGAATAAAGTTGCTGAGGGTCGGCCGCATATTGTCGACATGATCAAGAATAACGAGATTGCCTTGGTGATCAACACGGTGGAAGAAAAGCGAAATGCCATCAATGACTCGCGGACGATTCGCACGTCAGCGTTGGGTGCGCGTGTAACGACCTACACCACGATTGCGGGTGCTGAGGCAGCTGTCGCCGGGATGGCACACCTCAATGAGTTACATGTCTACGATCTGCAAGGCATGCACGCATCGCTAATCGCTTAACACGCGAGACACGTCTACGTTGGTCTGATAAAGCGGATCCTCTTCGGTGCGTCGGTCCGTGAGCCAGAAGTGATGTTGCGCGCTGTGTTTGCGGTAGGTAGTTAGGGTGTTTGTCACATGCCGCCCAAACACGTCATATAATTGCAAAAACTTGACCAGAGGCTGCGTGTTCCGCAGCCTCTGTTCTTTTTTATTTGTGAGAAAAATTTTTAAATTTCTATAAACCACTATGAACACCATTCCCCTCACCAAGGAAGGCGCGGAGATGTTGAAAGACGAATTGCATCGTCTGAAAACCAAAGAGCGGCCAGCGGTCATCAGCGCGATCTCCGATGCGCGTGCCCAGGGCGACTTGTCTGAGAACGCCGAGTACGACGCTGCAAAGGAAAGGCAGAGTTTCATCGAAGGGCGTATCGCGGAATTGGAGGGCAAACTTTCGGCGGCGCAAATCATCGACCCAACGCTGATTGATGGCGACGGTCGCGTTGTATTTGCGGCGACGGTTACGCTGGAAGATCTGGAATCCGGTGACAAAGTAACCTACAAAATTGTTGGCGACGATGAGGCGGATATCAAACTCAAAAAAGTATCGATTAGTTCGCCGATTGCGCGCGCCTTGATCGGCAAGTACGCTGGCGACACCGTCGAGGTACAAACACCGGGCGGCACGCGTGAATATGAAATTCTCGAGGTTCAGTACATCTGATGCAGTTATCCGCTCCGGTAACTACGCAGCTGCGCGTACTCATCGTGACCTTCTGGGTCGGCAGCATGTGGACCATTGGCTATCTGGTTGCGCCAACTTTGTTTGCGACGCTGCCAGAGCGCGCGCTGGCGGGCAGTATTGCGGGCAGTTTATTTCGGATCGAGGCGTGGGTATCAGTCGTCTGTGGTTTATTGCTGCTGGGCTTACTGGTTTGGGATCGTCACTTTGAACACCGCCGCTTTTGCTTGATCGCTGTATTGCTGATGCTGGCGTGCGTGTCTGTAGGCTATTTTGGTCTGCAGCCGTTCATGGCCGAGCTTCGTGAGGCTGCCGCGTTGAACGGTGGGGTGATGGATGATGCCAGCCGGTCACGTTTTGGCATGCTGCACGGCGTGGCCAGCCTTTTCTATTTATGCCAAAGTGTGATGGCGGTTGCGCTGGTATTGAAAATTCGCTGAGCGTTGGGTCGGGCTTGCTGGATCCCGGCGTAGGCCAGGATCCAGTTCTGACAGTTCGGTTTACCGTCCCAGTGCGTTTTTCTTGAGGCTCTTTTGCCGCGTCTTGGCCTTGCGCACATTGCCGCCGGCGGTCAGTCGCTCATTGCCCTTCAGCATGACCTTCTTAACCGTGGGCCGTTTCGTGACATGGGTTGTGACGATGGTGACTTCGCGCACACCCTTACCGCGCGTCGGGCTGGCGGCTTTGGGTTTGTCGACTCTAGGTCGATAGAGCACCAGCAGCTTGCCGATGTGCTGTACCGGCGCAGCACCGAGCTGTTCGCATAGCGTTTCATAGTAGGAGACGCGTGCCTCGCGGTCGTCGCCGAATACACGCACCTTGATCAAGCCATGTGCTTTGAGTGCGGTGTCGGCTTCTTTTACCACTGCTGGCGTGAGACCGGATTCGCCGATCATGACGACCGGGCTCAGGCCGTGCGCTTGGGAGCGCAGTTCGCTGCGTTCGGCGGGAGTGAGATTAAGCATGAATCGCCTTCAAATAGGCATATTCTATGCTGCTCTGGCGATAGGCCAGTGTTTCAATCAATTGCGTTACCGGCTTAGTGCAGATCGCGAGTGTGAGTGAATGGTCAGGAAAAGCGTCAATAAGCAGTGGCTGCACGATCACATCAATGATCCCTATGTAAAGCTAGCGCAGAAGGAGGGCTATCGCGCTCGCGCGGCTTACAAGCTCAAGGAGATCGATGAGGCAGAGAAGCTGATTAAGCCCGGCCAAATCATTGTCGACCTTGGCTGTACACCCGGCAGCTGGGCACAGTACGCTCGTCGCAAATTGGCGGGCAAAGAGGGCGGCGGCATTCATGGCCGCATCATTGGCTTGGATATGTTGCCCATGGAGCCAATCGCCGATGTCGATTTTATTCAGGGCGACTTTCGCGAGCAGGCGGTAGCCGAGCAGCTGGCCGAGTTGCTTGAGGGCCAAAAGCTCGATCTGGTGTTGTCAGATATGGCACCCAACCTGTCGGGTATTGCCGCTGCTGATGCCGCTCGGATCGAGGATATTGTCGATCTGGCTATCGAATTCGCCTGCCAGCACCTGAAACCTTCGGGCTGCCTACTCGTCAAATGTTTTAATGGCAGTGGCTATAACCAAATTCTTGGGCAATTTCGGCAAGTATTTCGCGTTGTCAGCCCCAAGAAGCCCAAGGCCAGTCGGGATAAGTCGTCTGAGTTGTTCTTGCTCGGTCGTGGCCTCAAGCCGGGGCCCTGAATAGGGTCTCACAGGAAGGGCTCATAGGAAGGGCTCTGGCAAGCAGAGGCACCTTGAAAAACCAGGGGCTTAGCCCCATTTGGGCTGTGGCAAGGCCTGAATCTTGAGAGTAGAATCAGCGTTCGTGTCAAGCCGACCGTTTCGGCCGCTTTCCAGGAGCTCCCCGCGTGAATAATATGTTTTCCAAAGCCGCCATCTGGGTCGTCATCGCCCTGGTGCTGTTTACTGTCTTCAAGCAGTTCGATGAGCGCGGCATTGCAGGTGGCGCTACCCCAATCGCTTATTCCGATTTTCTCGATGAGGTGAAGGCTCAGCATATTCGCGAAGCCACTATCGAGGATCGCACCATTATTGCGATCACCAACGATGGCAAGAAAATCAAAGCGACAACCACGAATCTCGATCGCGGCCTGATTGGCGATCTGGTCAATAACGGTGTCAAATTCGACGTCAAGCAGCCAGAGCCGCCGTCTTTCCTGTCGCAGGTGTTTATCTCCTGGTTCCCAATGCTGCTGTTGATCGGCGTCTGGATTTTCTTCATGCGCCAGATGCAGGGTGGCGGCAAAGGCGGTGCTTTCTCGTTCGGCAAATCAAAAGCACGCATGCTGGATGAGACCCAAAACGCAGTAACGTTCGCTGATGTCGCTGGTTGCGATGAGGCTAAAGAAGAAGTCGGTGAGTTGGTCGACTTTTTGCGTGACCCCACCAAGTTCCAAAAATTAGGCGGACGCATTCCGCGTGGCGTTTTGATGGTGGGCCCACCGGGTACTGGTAAAACATTGCTGGCGCGTGCGATTGCCGGCGAGGCCAAGGTGCCTTTCTTCACGATCTCCGGTTCCGACTTTGTTGAGATGTTTGTCGGTGTTGGTGCTTCCCGTGTGCGCGATATGTTCGAGAACGCCAAGAAGCATTCCCCTTGCATCATCTTCATTGACGAGATTGATGCCGTGGGCCGTCATCGTGGCGCCGGCATGGGCGGCGGCAATGATGAGCGCGAGCAGACCCTAAACCAGTTGCTGGTCGAGATGGATGGCTTTGAGGCCAACGCCGGTGTGATCGTGATCGCCGCCACCAACCGTTCCGATGTGCTCGATAAGGCGCTGCTGCGTCCGGGTCGTTTCGATCGTCAGGTTCACGTTGGTCTGCCGGATATTCGTGGTCGTGAGCAAATCCTCAATGTGCACATGCGCAAGGTACCGATCGCGCCGGATGTTCGCGCTGATGTGCTGGCCCGCGGATCCCCAGGCTTCTCTGGCGCCGATCTGGCCAACTTGGTCAATGAGGCCGCGCTGTTTGCTGCCCGTCGCAATAAGCGTCTGGTTGAGATGCAAGACTTCGAGGATGCGAAAGACAAGATCGTGATGGGCCCGGAGCGCAAGTCGGCTGTCATGCGCGAAGAAGAGCGCCGTAACACGGCCTTCCATGAATCTGGTCACGCCGTCGTCGCAAAGCTGTTGCCGAAGGCTGATCCGGTGCACAAAGTCACCATCATGCCGCGTGGTATGGCGCTCGGTCTTACCTGGCAGTTGCCCGAGCACGATCGGGTCAACATGTACAAAGACAAGATGCTCGAAGATATCGCCATTCTGTTTGGTGGCCGAATCGCCGAAGAGATTTTTATGAATCAGATGTCGACAGGCGCATCGAATGACTTTGATCGTGCGACCAAGATGGCGCGCGCGATGGTTACGCGCTTCGGAATGTCGGAAGAACTCGGCACCATGGTGTACGAAGACTCAGATCAGGATTCTTACTTCGGTCGTATGTCGTCCAAGACAGTATCTGAAGCGACTCAGCAAAAGGTTGATGCAGAGATCCGCAAGATTCTTGATCAGCAGTACGAGCTGTCTCGCCATCTCCTTGAGAGTAATCGTGACAAGGTCGAAGCTATGGCTAAGGCGCTGCTCGAATGGGAGACTATCGACGCGGACCAGGTCAGCGACATCATGGCGGGCCGCGAGCCGCGTCCGCCTAAAGTAACCCCGACGTCACGTCCGAGTGACGGCCCGTCTGGCGGTGGTGTTGAACCGGCCGCTGCACCGGCCTGAGTCATACGAACTTTATACGCTTGCGGGGTGGGGAGTGATCCCCACCCCGTTTGCTTGTGTAGCATCCATCGCGCATGACTCATCACACATCCACTGAATTGCAATGCGGGCGTTTTCATCTGCGCCTTGATCAGCATGATCGCCCACTTGTCATGGGTGTGCTCAACGTCACGCCGGACTCTTTCTCGGATGGCGGGTTGTTCGATGCGCATGATCGCGCGATCGCGCATGCGCGGCAGATGATTGCCGACGGTGCGGACATTATCGATATCGGTGGCGAATCAACCCGGCCCGGTGCGCCTCCGATCAGCACCGAAGAAGAGCTGCGACGCGTGCTTCCCGTGCTTGATGCTCTGCGCGATTGTGGTAAGCCCTTGTCGGTTGATACCCGTCACGCTGCCGTGATGCGCGAAGTATTGTCGGCAGGCGCCGACATGATCAATGACATTAGTGGCTTTCGTGATGCGGATGGCTTAGCTGCAGTCAGTAACAGTCAATGCGCGCTTTGTATCATGCATATGCAGGGTGACCCGCAGAGCATGCAGCTATCTCCTCATTACGTTGATGTACTGGCAGAAGTGCGGGATTATCTATTGGATCGCGTCAATGCCGCGTTAGCAGTGGGTATCAGCAGGCAGCGAATATGCGTTGATCCTGGCTACGGGTTTGGTAAAACTGTTGAGCATAACCTCAGCTTACTTAGGCAGCAGTCGGCGCTTCAGCAAGCCGTTGCACTGCCGCTGCTGGTTGGCTTATCGCGTAAGAGTACGATCGGTCTGGTTACCGGCAAACCGATACAGCAGCGGCTCGCCGGAAGTATTGCTGCAGCCGTGGTCGCAGCCGAGCGGGGTGCGCGTATCATTCGAGTGCACGATGTGCCGGAAACGGTTGACGCGCTCAAGGTCTGGCAGGCCGCGCGTCTAGGCGCATTGATTGACAACGGGTAGCACAAGACGATGAGCAGACACTATTTCGGGACTGATGGTATTCGCGGGCATGTGGGGCAGCCGCCAATCACGCCGGATTTCATGATGCGGCTCGGCTATGCCGCCGGTAAAGTATTGGCACATGAAGCATCAAGCAGTGCCCGGCCTACAGTCCTGATTGGTAAGGACACTCGACTGTCGGGCTACATGCTCGAGGCCGCACTGGAAGCCGGATTTTCTGCGGCGGGTGTCGATGTGATGCTGGCCGGCCCAATGCCAACGCCGGCCATCGCCTACTTGACCCGCGCGCTACGCCTGTCTGCAGGTGTGGTGATCTCGGCATCTCATAATCCGTATCACGATAATGGCATCAAATTTTTTTCGGCATCCGGTAACAAGCTACCTGATGCGGTTGAGCACGCTATCGAAGATGCATTGGAAGCGCCTTTTGCGTGTGTCAGCTCAGAGAAGCTCGGCAAGGCGCGGCGGCTTGATGATGCACGCGGACGCTACATCGAATTCTGCAAGAGCACTTTCCCGAACGAGCTGGATTTGCGTGGCCTGAAACTGGTGGTCGATTGCGCGCACGGTGCCGCGTATCACATTGCGCCCGATGTATTCCATGAGCTCGGTGCCGAGGTGGTGGCGATCGGTAATCAACCCAATGGACTTAACATTAACGATGGTGTTGGCGCTACTGAGCCCGAGTCACTCGCTCGAGCGGTGGGCGAGCATCGCGCTGACCTCGGCATTGCATTAGATGGTGATGCTGATCGGTTGTTGATGGTCGACACGAGTGGGCGTGTTTATAACGGCGATGAGCTCTTGTATTTGATGGTGCGTGACCGTCACCTGAACGGCGGCATTGATGGCGCCGTCGGTACCTTGATGACCAATATGGCGGTCGAGTCAGCGTTCAACGCCATGGGCATAGGATTCGCAAGGGCTAAGGTCGGGGACCGCTATGTGCTCGAGACCCTGCTCGAACGTGGCTGGCAAGTCGGCGGTGAGGGCTCTGGCCATCTGCTGTTTCTTGATAAGCACACGACAGGTGACGGAATCATCTCGGCGCTACAGGTATTGTCTGCGCTTCGGCGCGCGGATTGCGGTTTGGCCGACGGCATTGCCGAGATGCGCCTGTGGCCGCAGACCTTGCTCAATGTTCGCATACAGCGGGGCTTTGAGTGGCAGTCGAGTCCGGCGCTACTTGCGGCCAAGCACGCTGCTGAATCGGCGCTGGGTGCAGAGGGAAGGGTGCTGATACGCCCCTCCGGCACCGAGCCGCTGCTGAGGGTGATGGTCGAGGCGCGCGACCCTGCCCTGGCGCGCTCGCTGGCTGAGCGCTTGGTCGACGCCGTGGCCGCATGATCGAACTGGCAATATCCCATCCCGTAATGAAGGGGTATCGGCTATAATTACACCACTCGGAGTGTGGCGCAGCCCGGTAGCGCACCTGCTTTGGGAGCAGGGGGTCCAAGGTTCGAATCCTTGTACTCCGACCAGTAAATCAAAGCGGGTTGTCATCGACAACCCGCTTTTTTATCTTCCACTCTCGCTTCTGCCCATAGCTCAGCTGGATAGAGCAACGGCCTTCTAAGCCGTAGGTCGCACGTTCGAATCGTGCTGGGCAGGCCAATTAAATCAAGCACTTACAACGATTTGTTGACGAGATAAAAACGGCAATAGCGAAAAGACTTTTCGCCATCATGCTTCAAGTAGTCGGTGGGTATCTGAGAAAAAGCTTTGTCACGACTAACCAGCGTTGATTTAACTGACGCTGCATGAGCAGCAATCATCATGTCGAAATAACTTAAGTTGATGCCTCTAGATTCTAAGTTGTTGCAAAGCTCACCATAACGGACGGCAGCTTGTTGATCCCAAGGCAGTACATCAATTCGCAATAGAACTTGGGTGAGCGCATTTCTTAGGCGACTGGGTTGGCCTCTGCGGTGCAATCCGGATTCCAGTTCGCCCAAGGTCACGCTAGACATCGCGACCTGACCGACGGCGACATTGGTTAACCGATTCAGTAAATCATTATCGCGGCCCTGCATGATGTGGCTGATGATGTTGGTGTCGAGCAGGTAGTGCTGGCTCATTGTTGGTCGTTCTCAAAGGGGTCGCGACGAGTGTTGGTTTGGCGGCGCTCAATGAGCAATTCTTCTTCAGCGTTGAGTTTCACAACGTCGATTAAACCTTGCCAATCGGTCGGCTTGCGGGATAGCACTACGTCTCCCGTGACGGGATCGCGGCGGATGTAGACTTCGGCGCCGTCAAATCGAAACTCCAAAGGCAGGCGTACCGCTTGACTACGGCCGGTGGTGAATATTTTGGCAGTTTGAACCATGGCGCACCCCTCTGAAATAGATGATATATCTCACGATATATACCATCTCTATGAGTGCCAACTAACCACGACTGCTACGGATGTTGGCGTGAATTGCACGATCTTCAATTGCACTCAACGCCGTTTGGTCTCGTAGATCACACCACGCGAGATACGGCAGATTACAGGCCGATGTTGCGCGTTGAAAACCCAAAATTCTCAAAAATGCAAGACTGCTTCTAAACCTTTGGCCGCACGTTTTAAACATGCTCGGCAGGTTAATCTTATATTTTCGTTAAGCTAAATTTTGTTCACTGTGCCAATTGTGGCTATAGTGCGGAAACGATCCTGTTCTTGGTTACTCGCAACAACTTTTTTCTGCCAGATTAAAAGGAACCTAACATGGCGACGACCGAGAGAAAGATGGCGGCCATTCTCGCAATGGATGTCGTGTCGTATTCAGAAAAAATGGGTCGGGACGAAGAAGGAACGCTTCGACATCTTCGTGCATGCCGCGAAATCATCGAAGGCGTCGTTGCTGAAAACCGCGGGCGTATTTTCAATACAGCCGGTGACGCATTCATGATTGAATTTGCGAGTGCGGTATCAGCGGTATCAGCTGCCGTAGATATCCAAAAACTAATTCAATCGCGAAATGAGTCACTGTCACAGGATCAGGCTATGCAGTTTCGCATAGGGATCAATGTAGGTGACATTATTATTGAGGGGGAAAATTTATACGGCGAAGGCGTCAATATTGCAGCCCGGCTTGAGAGTATAGCGAGTCCCGGGGGTATTTCGTTGTCCGAAAAAGTGTATTCCGAGGTGAGGCGGAAATTTAATTTCGCATTTGAAGATACTGGAATTCACGAATTAAAAAATATCGAAGAGCCTGTTCGTGTTTTCCAAGTGAATGTATCAGAACCTACGACTTCAGGATCTGGATTTGGATCGGGAAAGACATCGACAAAAAGCTTAAAGTCTTCAAAATTTAATCCAAAAAGTATCGTCTTCATCATCGTCTTGTCTGTCGTTGTGCCCGCCGCAGTCCTGTTTGGCTATCTAAATGGGTCCAAAACGGATGGTGGTAATCTTGCGTTAAACACGATTCTGGTGTTACCGATCCAATTAAGTGAAGAAGATAAAGAGTTAAAGAACTTTGCAGCAGGCCTTGCTCAAGATTTGTCGAATGAGCTAAGTAGTATTTCGAAAAATCTAAATATCGTCCGCTCGTCGCAACGCGGTACCGACGCATCAACAGCCGGCAAGCAGGCTGGGGCCCAATTTGTTGTAGACGGGAATCTTAGAAAATCAGGAGAAAAATTCCGGCTATCCGTAAGCCTGCTTGATACCACTAGCAACAGCATAATTTGGAGTAAATCGTTCGACAGGAAGATTTCTACTGGAGATATTTTTAGTACGCAAGACGAAATCGTCTCAAGTATAGTTCGCGAAATGGCCGGCAACGCTGGCTCTGCACTTACAAAGGACATCGCCCAAAGAGCTATAAAAAAGGGGAGTGTCAACTTGAGTGCCTATGAGTGTGTGAATTATGCAAGAGGAACTTATCTGGTAACAGTGCAGCCGGATGATTATCCAAAGGTGCTGAAATGCCTTAAAGAGGCGGTCAATACTGATCCCAGCTATGTAGATGCAAAAATTACTCTCGCTGTCATATTACGATTTGGTTATCTCTCTGGCTCCTTAAAAGACGCCTCAGTGATTGATGAGGCAATTAGACTGATTGATGATGGAATCGTAATTGAGCCAAAAAATGCCCAGTTGTATTCTACGAAAGGGACTTTGTTTTTCGCAAAAAAAGACTGGCCTGCAATGTATGCAGCATTTGATAGGGCGTACGAGTTGGCGCCAAATAACGTCGCCGTATTGAGTTCAATCAGCAGTTATACGATTTGGGGCGGGGAATGTACGGAAGATCAGGTGAAAGACTTTCAAGCAAGCGGTGGAAAATACACAACTGGAAATTGTCGTTGGCAAAAGGGATTTGAAATCGCCAAAAAGGCAGATGAATTGGACAAGGCTAACACCGTGGTTGGAAAGCACTACGGTCTTACTTACGTATTGATACTTGCAGGCAAATACGACCAAGCACTGCAGCAGATTCAGAAAGTCCCAGCCCCGGGGTTTATTTGGTACGAAATCCATTCTGGCCTTATTCATGCAAAACTCGGCAGTAAATCGTCTGCTGGACGGCATTTCGAGGCAGTAAAAAAATTGATTGGCTCCTCCAAACTAAAAGATGTTCAGTCGCATTTTTACTTTTACAACATGGAAAAGACTGGCTGGAACATATATCGCCCCACATTTGAGCAATATGGATTTAACTGATTGATCGTGATCAGTCCAGCACCGGGATGGCCTTGCCTGATAGTCCTGGAAATTTAGGCATTAGCTAAATCAAAAGTCGTGATCAGGGGATGCGCAGTGAATTTTGCTGGAAACTCATCCAGATACAGCGAGGTCGCCTCTTTAAGGTTGGCAACAGCTTCATCGATAGTTTCGTCCTGAGTGGTTGTGCCCGTTGCCGGATTGAGGGCAATACTTTTCGACACTCGGTGGGGCAGCGGCGGTCCGGTCGGCCGCAATCAGGGGCCTCTTTCACAACTTGCGCTGCATGCTCGGTTAACTACAAACGCAAACGCAAACGCATGCTGCGTTCACGGTTTTTGGCCACATGCCCCTGAGGGTAGTCTACAAATGCTTTCTCGCCTGCAATAATCTGAATACAATCCTGTTAAACGGATTAAATTTCGATTGTTGCAATAATAATAAAACCTCCGACCGGAGCGGCTATGGAGATTGGTGAGAAGCTGGCAATGCAGCGCAAGCAACTGGCGCTGTCTGTCGAGGACGTGGCTGCGACCACGGGCATGAGCGTGCGGCAGGTGCTGGCGATCGAGGCAGGTGCCGAGCAGTTCGCGTCGGCGTCCGAGATGAGTCGAATGATCAAGCTATACGCGCGCAAGCTCGGGCTGCTGATCGAGCCTGACGCGATATCCCTCGCCTCTCGCAGGCTGGACCCGGAGTTGGTCGCTCCGCCGCCGATCCCTCGTTTTCTTCTCAAACCAGAAGCCGGTCATGCGGATTAATAACGTGTAGTGGGCAATGCCACTATGCGCGGCTCGGTTCGCTCAGTAATCATGGTACGAGACGAGCGCGAGGCTATGCGCCACGCGCGCGGCCATATCTCGGTCATCGACGATGACCCCTCAGTGCGCAGTGCGATCCGCGCCATATTGCTGCATCAGGGTTATGCGGTCGACGAGTTCTCTTCAGCCGCTGATTTCATTGAATTTGAACAGCGAGCCGATCCTATGTTTCCGGGCCCCCGCTGCTTGTTGTTGGATGTGAAGATGCCAAGCGTGTCCGGTCTTGATCTGCAACGCGAATTACAGCAGCGCGGCATAGCGGTGCCAATTGTGTTCATGAGTGGTGGCAGCAGCGCCGGCGAAGCGGTGCAGGCGATGAAAGGCGGGGCACTTGATTTTCTGATCAAGCCGTTTGATGACGGCCAGTTACTGGATTCTGTCGGCAAAGGCTTGCAAAGATACGTGGCGGATGTTCGCAAATCTTTGTCCTCAACCGATATGGAGACGCGGTTTGCGTCGCTGTCTGCGCGCGAAGCGCAAATTGCACGTTTGGTATCGCAAGGCTTCATGAATCAACAAATAGCGAAGCAGCTGGGTATCGCCGAGCGTACGGTCAAACTACATCGCATGCATATGATGCGGAAGCTCGGCGCGACAAATGTTATCGAATTAGTACGCATCCTGGATGCCATCCCTTAATCCATCGCCTTGGGTTACCCTTAGGTGCTATGGTGGATTTTCTCTGGCGAAGCTATCTTTCACCGCTTGGCGACATTAACAACTATCCTTGTCGCCCGACACCAAGCAATAACAACGATGGAGTGTCCCGCATGACCCCGAATTCGATTGCGCTCAATAACGCTGCGCCTGAGATCGTTCCGCCAAACTTGAGTGGGCGTTCGGAAGTTATTGCCGAGATTTCGCGCAAATGGTTAGCCGGGATTGATCCTTCGCAGTTCCGAGCGTGTCACGAGTATCTTCTGGCGGTGCGACTGGCGCGTCATATGACCAAGACCGATGTGGTCACTGCCAGCATGTTAGATGGTGATCCCGCGTCAGGTGTTTCGTTGCCCACTGTCTCAAAAATCGAGAGCGGTACCTATGGTGAACCAGGCTTTCGTACCATGATCCGGTTAGCGCGTGGCTACGGCATCAGCATCAGCTCCCTCGAGCGATTTTTTGTGTGAGTATCCCCTTCGAATCAGGTGGGCGCCAGCGTCCGGTGAATGTCAGTGTGGACGATGCTGATGAGGTCGTCATTGATGGCACACGGCTGAAGCAGGAGCGTATAGAACGCGGATTGTCGGTGTCCGAGGCGGCGCGCATGGCAACCTTGTCGCGCGAGCAGATCGAACAAATAGAAAATGGTGGTCTACGAGCGTTTTACGGGGCTCGTCATAAATTGCTGGCAGCGCGTAAGTACGCCGATGTATTTGAGATAGATCTGTCCGAGCTGGTACCGCAGGCACCTCCCCCGGTGAGTCGATCCTACGCACCTGCTGACCCGGTTCCAAGCCCGGCGATGGTCATGGCCCCACCCCCGGCCGAGAGCGGCAGAGGGATGATGGCGCAGCCGGCTAATCGATCAAATTTTGAATCTCGGCGTGTTCCGCTAATCGCAGTGATTATTGTGGTGCTGGTGATTTGCTTCTCTATCTTGCGCGGTCTTACGCCCACACCCAAACCGGCGGGTGATCCGATCGATGAGTCCACTGTTGAGCCAGTTGCTACCGAAACCGCTTCGCCAACTACTGACGGTACTGCCTCAGCGGCGGCAACAGTGACGGCGGCAATGCCCGACCCCGCTGTGTCAGCGCCGCCAAGCGCGACAGAAGACGCGCCTTCGCCCGCTGTAGCTGCAGTGGCGGTGGACCCAAACCCCGACGAGGGGCCTGACCCGTGCGCAGTCAGTACGGGTGGCGATGTGGCGCGTTGGGCGCCTGCACAAGTGAGGGCGACTTACACGCGGCTATATCTAGGTAGCTACACCGAGTCGACGCTTTGCGTAATTGATTCGACCGGCGCTGCAAAACCATTCAAACTAAAAGCGGGCGCAACCACCAGCCTGTCGGGCAAGCCACCTTATACGATTCATTCCCCACAGCTACCCAAGCTGCAAATTTATTTGCAGGGTCTTAAGGTGAAGGTACCTGCCGGCGCTGTATCGATACAGCTGTTCACCACGCAATCGATCATTCCGCCAGACGCAGATAAGCCGGCAGAAACGAGCACGCAATAGGCAAGTATCCTGAATAAGCCTACCTGAATAGCCGTTAATCACGGTCTATCAATCATGCCGTATTTTCATCCACAAACCGTCATACTCATGATCTGCATGGTCTATCTGGTCATGCACGCAGTGATCTGGTTTGCGTTATCCGAGCAACGTGATTCACAAGTAAGGCTCTGGTGCCTCTCTGGGGTACTGAGCGGGATTGCAGTTATCCCGCTGTCAATGCGCGGTATAGTCAGCGAGTGGGCATTCATCTATATCGGACAGATTCCGATGGTGGTTGGGAATGCAGGCCGATGTATTGCGCTGCGGATGTTTTTCGGCAAGGTGTCTGCCCGAGCAAAATGGTTTTACTCGCTCACAACGATCATTTTTTTAGGTACCTTTATCGGCGCTTACCATGCTGGCGTCTCCGAGTACTACTTGCGCGTGTATTACTTCGGGTTTTACGCATTTATCTTGATAGATTATTTCCTGCTGGGCTATTGGTTGAAAGGTAATCGGCAAAGTCTGGGTGCGGACCTATTGATGGCCGCAGGTATCGGATTTTATTCGACACAGGCAGTACGCGCTGTCGGTATAGCGATTGATCCTCAGTCAATGGATATCTATTCCAATACGCCTGATCAAGTCTTGATGGTGCTCGGTCAGATGATCTGCATACCGCTCACAAATATCGGTTTCTTGCGGATCTTTCTCGAGCGTCGTGAGGCCGACCGACTGCAGACCGAGCGTGAGCTATCGGCAGCAGAAACTCGTCAAGCCTTGCTGGGGCAGCACCAGCAAGAGTTAAAGCATCTTCTGCAAGAGCGCGAAGAGATTATTCGCCAGCTAACCTTGTCGAATAAATCCGCATCTATGGGTGCGCTGGTGGCGAGTTTGGCGCATGAGCTGAATCAGCCACTCTGCTCGATCCGCTTGAACACACAGCTGGTCGAGCGGCTGCTACTAGAGAAAAAAGCAGCGCCGGAGATAGATGATCAGATCACGCAACTTGTGGTGCAGGTTAATCGAGATAATCGCCGTGCCGCGGACATTATTGTCAAACTACGCAAGCTATTCGAAGATCGAAGCGGCGCTACAGTCAGGCTGGATATCAACGATCTGGTGCGGGATTGTGCTGCCTTGATCATGCCGTACGCCACCTCCAAGCAAGTACAGTTGCAGTATCAATGTGGTGATCCTTGCCCGGTCATCGGTGATCAGACTCAGCTTCAGCAGGTTGTGTTGAGTGTCATGAACAATGCTGTCGAGGCCGCATCAGAGGCATCACTCAAGCCCGGTCGCGTGGAGATGAGTAGTATCTGTGTCGATAGCGAAGTTGTGCTGAAAGTCACCGACAACGGTCCCGGTATCAGCCAAGACATGCAGCAATCGATTTTTGAATTATTCAAGACCAGCAAGACCGACGGTATGGGCGTCGGACTATGGCTATCAAAAACCGTGGTCAATGCGCATCTTGGAGATATTCATTTCGACAGCCGCCCTGGTGTCGGTGCGAGTTTCGAAGTTCGTCTGCCACTTGATCTTGGCGGCGTAGCACAGCCAAGTCGACTCACTGCCTAACAACAAAGTATTTGATCAGCAAAGATTTTTCTAGGAAGTCTATAGCCGTAGCGCTCAATGAGCTTTTTATTTTTCAAGGAATTCTGTAGCTATAGTACCCAACAACTTTTTTATTGCTCAAGGAATTCTGTAGCCGTAGCGCTCAATAATTTTTTTCGATTTGTCTGACTTTAGATAGTCGATCAGTGCAGAGGCAGCTTGCGATTCCTTACCCGGGTTGAGTAGTACGATATCTTGCTTGAGTTGTTCATGCATCGCCTCTGGGACAAGCCAGGCAGAGCCGGACTTGATCTTGCCACTATCCCACACCTGAGAGAGGGCGACGAAGCCAAGCTGCGCATTACCTGTCGTAACAAATTGGTGCGCTTGCGTGATGCTCTCGCCTTGGACGACGCGCGGCTCGATACTGCTGAGTACGCCAAGTTTCTGCATCGTCTGCACTGCAGCGCGTCCGTAAGGTGCAAGCTTGGCGTTGGCGATCGATAAGAACTTGAACTTATCGCTCTTTAGCACAGCGCCGCCTTGATCCACTAATTTATCGTCTGGTGACCACAGCACCAAGCGCCCGATTGCATAGGTAAATTGGCTACCCGACACTGCCTTACCTTCTTTGATCAGCCTGGCAGGGGTTTCATCATCCGCTGATAGAAATACCTCGAACGGCGCGCCGTTAGTAATCTGCGCATAAAACTTGCCAGTGGCGCCCTGTGACAGATTAAGCCTATGCCCGGTATCTTTTTCGAACTCAGCGGCGATGTCTTTCATCGGCTGAGCGAAATTACCTGCTACAGCGACCTTGACTTCAGCAGCATTGACACTCGTGAATATCAATAGAAAGAATGCAAACCAAAGCGGTATGCTGATTTTTTTGTCGTTACATGCTGTATCTGTAAATTTCATATGAGTGAACGTCATATTAGTAAATTTCGTACAAGTGAATTTCATACCAGTGAATTTCATATTGCTTACCTTGAATGCCAATAGGATGCGGCAGTAGAACTTGTATTCCGCGCCAACTGAGACCCCAGTTTGACTTGCCTAGCCACCTGCACACCGGCCAAGCGCTAGCGCCATTTGGTTCAGCGAATTTTTCATCTTATGAGCTTTTCCTGGCCTTAAAAATGTATTTGAATATATTTTGATAAACGCGACTCCACCGCCGCTTACGCATGAGAATCCCAGTTGATGTAACCCTGAACCGATTCAAAATATATCAAAGTAAATCTTGTTCAAAGTTTATTGAGGTTTATTTTGCTTGTCAACTCAGGTAGATTAGAAAAAGCTAACGCAATCGCTTCACTATTTTTTAAATGACAACTTATAGAGATGCTTCATTGCCGCTCGCGCTGGACGCCGAGCTGACGCTGCGCCATGGTGACGCGGTGCTCGCCAACCGAAAGCGCATCGAGCTGCTGAGGCAGATTGGGCTCACCGAAAATCTCACCAAGGCGGCAAAGATCGCTGGCTACAGCTACAAAGGCGCGTGGGACACGATTGATCAAATGACGCAGCTGACCGGCGACCGACTACTCGAGCGGCACGCCGGTGGCAAAGGCGGTGGCCGCACCCGGCTGACCGAGCGCGGCAAGCAGCTACTGAAAAATTTTGACTTGATTAGCGCCGAGCATGAACGCTTTATTCAACGCCTCAATCGTTTAGCCAATGATCTGGAGGCTGACTATGCGCAGCTCACCGACATTGCAATGAAAACCAGCGCACGTAATCAATTCGGCGCCATCATTGTCGCTATGCTGCAAGGCCCTGTGAATGATGAAATTGGTCTGCAGCTGAACGACAACCTCAGGCTGACCGCCTCGATCACACACGAGAGCTGCCGTGAGCTACAGCTAAACATCGGTGCCAAGGTGTTTGCCTTGATCAAGGCATCTGCGATAAAGATAACACTGCCGTCGGCATCAACCGTTCATGGTGTGAACCAGTTACGCGGGCAGATTATGCTACTGATGCGTGGTGAACGTAGAGCCGAGCTTCAGATCACTACTGATGACGGACTACCCTTAGTTATTACCATCGACAACTCCGTCATTGATGCGTTGCAGCTTGCAACGCTGTCGCGTGTTAATTGTTATGTTGATCCATCGGACGTGATCCTTGCTGTCGCTGCTTGAGTACATCGCTGCGCAGCATCATCCTCGTGTATCGATCGATCTCACTCATCGTACATATTTAGTCAGATCAAGTTGATACCGGTTTACGTGCTTTGAGCAGCCGCACCTGCGCGCCTGTTCAGGGAAATTATCGAAAAGATTTGCTCTAGTATCGCCTCCATCTTTCCGCTGACATGCGGTAATTCAGGTGAAGGGGAGCACTATGCAAACACTACAAACGTCGATCGATGAAGCAGTCGAACATCGCGCTGTTGGCGATATCGGTCGCTATTCACGAATGGCCGATAATTTTCCGCGGCTATGGTCAAACGTCGAGCAGGTCTACCAAATACTTCGCATCGAGGCCGATGACTCACTTGGTACTGATGCGTACCGGTTTCAACACATCAAATCAAGAACCGGCTCGCGCGTGTATACCGGCGGTGATCGCTGTGATGCAATTTTTATCGTATATGCAGGTTTTCTCAAGACCTCGTGGATTGATAAATACGGGAATGAGAAAATTCTTGATTTTCCGATGAAGGGTGATCTGATCGGTTTCGATGGTATCGAGTCCAAGACGTTCAAGAACACCTTAGTCGCTTTGTCGGATATCGAATTGATCGTCGTGCCGCTAGAGTTTTTTAGTGGTACTGGCGGTAAGGCGCATGGCTTCCGCCGTCGCCTGATGGAGCTGATGAGTCAGGCTGATCAGTGGTCAAAAAGTTGGCTATATGATGGGCACGCTACCGGCCGAAGCGCGCGTTGCGAAATTCCTGCTATCGATCTCGCAAAAATTTCGGGGGATGGGCTTCTCGGACAAGTAATTTCATTTACGCATGACGCGCGAAGACATTGGCAGTTATCTTGGGCTCACGCTGGAAACGGTGAGCCGCACGCTGTCCGGCTTCGCCCGCGGCGGGTATATCCGTGTCGATCAGAAATACATTGAGATCGTCGACCCCGATGGCCTCAAGCTATTGCGGCGCCTGCCTGCATTGAAACGATAGAGCGTGTTAACAGCCAGCGCTGGGGCGCCAAAGGCTCCCCGGGCTGGCGCGGGTAGCGCTCACGTTACGGGGTGGATAAGGTATATTTTTGGTGCAGATGTGGCCACGCCAGTTAGAATAGAGCAGCCTTTATTGCGGTGACCCCGCCGATCGGAGTGTGCTCATGTCTGACGAAGCCAAGATTTTTCGTGGGGATCACGATCCCCAAATCGGTGCCGCCGAAAGCGCGCCGCGCCCGCGCCGTCAACCACCCGCCCAACCTCAGCCGGTACAGAGCACCGTAGTGCCCGAGCCGGTGCCGGCGGCAACGGCGGGCACTGCACAGGCCGATGACGCTGTTAAGCCTGTCGTGCCGCCGGTAGCGGCCGCCAAGGTAGAGCCAGAGCTGGATTTTCATATCGACGAATCACAGCTTTGGCACTCATCAGAGGCGGTCAAGAAGCGTATCAGTGAGATGGCGTCGGTAGCGCATCAAACAGCCCACTTGCTCGATGAGCAGGCCGAGGAGGCCGCGCGAATTGCGCAGCGGATCAAGTCAATTTAAAGTGGCATCTATCTGATCCGCTCGTTTCGCTACCGCCATGAATCGATCAACAACGACCACGATGGACGTTAAACATATTGCCCGCTTCCTGGGGGCCTTGTCTATCGAGGAGCGTGTTCAGATCATTCAGCAATTGCTTGCGGTAGGTAGTGACGGCCTGTCGGTGCAAGATATCGCGGTGCGCACCGAACTGGGCGCCTCTGCCGTGTTTAAACAATTAGAGGCGCTCGCGGGTATCGAGCTGGTATTCGTCAAGTCGGTCGATAACACCAAGGTTTACATTGCCAATACGCTGCTGCTTGATGAATTGTTTGCATCGTTGTACCAGCAATACGGGCCATCCATTCATGCCCGACTGGCGCAGCAACTGCGCGAGGCGCTGGAGAATCAGTCGGCTCAGCCTTAGGTGTAAAACGCTCCTCTAATCAGCTGTCACCCTGTTCAAGGCGATTGGTAGTGGTTTTCATGCTGCCGAGGTATCGCAGGATTATCTAAGCGACTTATCGGCACTCGCTGTCAAATTTTTCGGTAGCGCGCCTAAGCCGAATTTTCGCCTTATGGGCTTTGTCGAGCGTCGACTCGCGCACATCTTCTTCCCGCCACTTGACCTGTAATGCCAATGATCGGCATTTGCGTTCACGAGCTGCCGCGCCGCGTGCAGCGAGGTCACGAATCTGCTGATCTTGCCGCTCACGTTGCTCTCGCAATTTTTGCAAGCGACTTACCTCGCTGCGTTCATTTTTACTGACGGGATCAGCGCTATCTGTTGTTGATGACGCTTGTGATATGTCGAGTTGGCTGCCAGCACAAGGCAGATCGGAGTAGCTGATTTTTCCGCTCGATTCACATCGGTACACGGCGTAAGCTACAAACGGTTGCAGCAGTAATGACAACACCAGAAAAAACTTCATAGCAACCCCCGAGACAGTAAGTGCCCGGGAATCTTGCTTAAACGACCTTCCCGGGGTTCATCAAATCAAGCGGGTCTAGTGCCCGCTTGATGGCTATCATCATTGCCATCTCGGTCTCGGTTTTGTAGCGCAAAATTTCTTTATGCTTGAGTGCGCCTAGGCCATGCTCAGCAGAGATCGAGCCACCGTAGTGATGTACACGATCGTGCACGATTCTGTTAACCGACTCTTGCTGATTCAAAAATGATTCATCATCCTGACCAACTGGCGCGGAGACATTGTAATGAAGATTTCCATCGCCGAGATGACCGAATGTCACCATTCTGCAACCCGGAAAAGCGCGCTGTAGCTCGGCATCAGTATGACTAACAAAGTCTTGAATAGCTGAGATAGGTAGCGCGATATCGTGCTTGATATTTTTTCCTTCAGACGCTTGTGCTTCGGAGATATGCTCACGAAGTTCCCAAAGCGCCTTCGATTGCGATAACGAGGTCGCGATGATGACATCACGCGCGATGGCTTGCTCCATGGCCTGCGACGCTACCGCCTCCAGCTGCGCAATAGCATGAGCCTCGGGCTCAGGTGTCGATAGCTCTATGAGAACATATTGCGGGTAGTGCTGCGCAAACGGTCGTCGTTGTGTACTGAAGTGACGCTCGACCAGCTGCAGACAAAAGTCAGACATCAACTCAAAGCCCGTCAGGTTAGCGTCGCAGCGCGTTCGTGCCAGACTCAGCAGCTTGAGCGCATCACTGACTGACGCTAACGCAAATAGCGCGGTTGTGCGGGCGGCCGGTCGCGCAAATAGCTTCAGCACTGCAGCAGTAATGATGCCGAGTGTGCCTTCGGAGCCTATGAACAAATCACGCAGATCGTAGCCGGTGTTGTCCTTGCGAAGTCCGCGTAATCCGCTCCAGACTTCGCCTTGCGCAGTGACTACCTCCAGCCCCAGCGTCAGCTCGCGGGCATTGCCATAACGAAGTACGGCGGTGCCACCGGCGTTGGTTGCCAGGTTGCCGCCGATACTGCAGCTACCCTCGGAGGCGAGTGATAAGGGGAATAAACGGTCATGCGTTTCAGCCGCCTGTTGCACCTGATGCAGCGTGCAACCTGCTTCTGCGGTCAGCGTGTTGTTGATGGGATCGACAGCGCGAATACGATTTAATCGCGACAGTGATAGCACCACCGCCGTGCCGCTCTGGTCTGGAACGCTACCCAGCACCAGTCCGGTATTGCCGCCCTGCGGGACGATCGGTACGCGATGCTGTGAGCACAGCTGCACCAGCGCAGCCACTTCGTCTGTTGATGCAGGCCGCAACACGGCGCGAGCGCGTCCGGTGGAGCGACGCCGCCAGTCGGTGAGATAGCCTGCCATGACATCACCGACGAGCACATGCGGGCTGCCGATGAGTTGCGTGCAGAGCGCGAGAAACTCAGTGCTCATGAGGCTCAGCTGCGCGCTGAATCACTTCTTGTGCAAGGCGCTTTGCCTCGCGCTTGTACGGCCGCAGGAAAAAAATTGCAGCGAAAAAGTACAGCGTCGAGAGCAGAATCTCAGCACCGGCAAGCCATTGCGATAATCCTTGCTCGCTCCAAGCGCGAACCACGCCTTCGGTGAAATACATCAAGACCATCATCGACGCCCACTGCATGGTGTAGATATTTCTGCGCAGCGTGCCCGGCAGCGGCGCCAGAAGCGGAAGCGCCTTGATCACCATCCACGAGCCGCCTGGCCGCAGAGGTGCCAGCAGCCATTCCCACAATATGCACAACACGATCAGCAGCACCAGGCTGACGCTTGCTAGCTGATGCAGCCGATGCTGCAGGGGCGTGACTTCCATTGGCTAGCCTCGGTGAAGTTGACGCGCAGTTTGCGCCAGGCGCTTGCCAAGTGCGATGGCAAGCGCTCGGGTGTCGTCGCTCTGCGCTTGATCGCCTTTGATGCCTGACCAGTGAGTCGCGCCATACGGCGAACCACCGGAGGCGGTCGTCATCAATGCCGCCTCGGTATACGGCAGACCAACGATCAGCATCCCGTGATGGAGCAGGGGCAGCATCATGGATAGCAGGGTGGATTCCTGACCGCCGTGCAAGCTGCCGGTCGAGGTGAACACGCAGGCAGGTTTACCAGAGAGCGCACCAGACAACCATTGCGCGCTGGTGCCATCAATGAAGTACTTGAGCGGTGCTGCCATATTGCCAAAGCGCGTCGGCGAGCCGAGCGCAAGGGCGGCGCATTGTTCGAGATCAGTTAGCTCGACATAAGGCGCGCCACTCGCAGGCACCGCAGGCTCGGTAGCTTCAGTCACCGTCGATACGGCTGGCACCGTGCGCAGCACCGCTTCGCAATTCGGCACATGCGCTACACCCTGCGCGATCAACTCGGCAAGCTTGCGCGTCGCGCCATGGCGTGAGTAATACAAAACAAGAATCTTCAGGGGGTCTGTGCTCATGGCTTACTATTATAGGCGCGCGCTTCATTGCATTCAGCGCTACCCCTTGGCGCGACCCTCACCATGACACCACGCTCCCCTCATCCCTCTGGTCGTTGGACCGGCTCGCAAGTGCGTGATCTTGCGGGTTTTGTTGGGATTCGGCTGCGTGAAGAGCATCTATTCGAGGTGGCCGGCAGCCTGACGTACACCACGGTGTTGGCGCTGGTACCGGTGCTGACTATCGCGTTTGCGATCTTCACGACGTTTCCGCTGTTCACGACCTTTCGCGATTCACTCGAAACGTATTTCGTGCAGTCGGTGATGCCGAAAGGGATCGCCAACACCATTCTCGATTACCTGACACAATTCTCTGCCAAAGCCAGTCGTCTGTCTGCGGTAGGTGCTGTGTTCTTGATGGTGACGGCGATCCTGATGTTCAGCATGGTGGATCGCACGCTGAACCGTATCTGGCGCGTGCGTGAGTCGCGGCCTTTGCTGCAGAGTTTAGTGGTGTACTGGGCTGTCATGACTATCGGGCCGCTGTTGTTAGGTGCCTCGTTGACCGCCGCTTCCGAGGCATCCGAATTCTTGCCCATGCTTGGCGGCACGCTTCGTCAGCCATCACTGCTGTACTCGAGCGTCACGCTGCTGTTATCGCTATTGCTGTCGACATTAGCGTTTGCCTTGCTTTACCTGACGGTACCAAATCGTTTTGTTGATTGGCGCGAGGCGCTCATTGGCGGGCTGGTGGCAGGCATCGCGTTCGAGATTGCGCGTCGTCTGTTTTCGTTCTCGATATCGATGGGCGGCGGCTACCGTGCGATCTATGGTGCACTGGCAGCATTTCCGGTGTTTTTAATTTGGATATATCTGTTTTGGCTGATTACTTTGCTCGGTGCAGTGGTCGCAGCTGCGCTGCCGTCAATTCGGTATGAGCGTTGGTGGCATCGGCCCGGTCCAGGTGATGATTTTGTTGATGCGGCGGCGCTGCTACGGGTGTTATTCGCAGCGCGAGCAGATCACGCCGCAGTAGATGTGTGGCTAATGCGTGAACGTACTCAGTTGGGGTTTGATGAGATCGAGCACCTGTTACAGCGCATGCTGGAAGCGGGCTGGGTGGGTCGGGTACGACCACAGCGCTCGGGGATAATTTCTCTACGCCGACGCGCACAAGCCAAACAAGACAAATGGGTCTTGCTAGCCAATCCAGACAAGCTCACACTGGCCGAGGTATTTCGTTTATTTGCATTTAGTCCGGCAACGGATTCCGCTTTATCGCAGCAGGTAGCCGAGTTACTGCACCGCGATTTATCGAATTCGCTTTCAGATCATTTCAATACACCACACGAAAAAGCGAACAGCTCATCAAGTACTTGATCCGGTTGCTCTGCCATCAAGTCGTGGCCACAGGCCTGTAGTGTCACTGTCCTCGATTGTTTGATTGCGGAGGATAGTGATGTTGCTGCCTTGGCGGGTGTCATGATGTCTTTGCGGCCGAGCAGAAACAGGGCAGGGCAGTTGATTGCTGCGGCGGCTTGCTCACCGTTGCTGTAGTTATTGCAGGCCGCGAAGTCGGTATAAAAAACCTGCGCCGGATTGATCTCGGAGATGCGCTGCATCAGCCGCCGGCTACCGCCATGGACATAAAATCCCGGGCCTGGCGCAGACGGTTTTTGTGCAATCGTTGAGTGCGACCAGATATTTACCATGTCGATAGCGACCGGTTCGCGCTCGCGCGATGTCTCGAGCAGCGCGGGCGATACACGCATGGGATAGGCCGTACCCACCATCGCTAGTCCTTTGACGCGCTCATGACAGCGCGCAGCAGCCTCCAGCGCAATCAGCGAGCCCATGCTGTGACCGATCAGGATCGGTTGTCCGATCTTGGCGGCATCAAGTACCTGATTCAACCAATCTGCCATCGCTTCGACCGAGGTCAGCGCATCACCACGACTGCGACCATGCCCGGGCAAATCGACTGCGACTACAGAAAATCCGTGATGGGCAAAATAGCGGGTTTGCAAAATCCAGACCGAGTGATCATTCTGTGCGCCATGAATGAAGACTGCAGTTGGTAAGGCGTTGTCGAAGGGCTTGCCCCCTGTGTAGGCGTAGGCACGCTGTTGGTTGATCTCAAGCTCCATCTCACGCTCCCTTCTGCGCTGCTTTCAAGCCGCGCTTGAGATCACCAATCAGATCATCGGCATCCTCCAGGCCAACCGAGAGGCGCATTGTGCCTTCGGTAATGCCAGAGGCAGCGAGCTGCTCGGTCGGCACACGGAAATGGGTTGTCGAGGCAGGGTGAATGACCAATGACTTTGCGTCTCCGACGTTAGCGAGATGCGAGAATACCTGCAGCGATTCGACAAAACGCCGGCCGGCAGCACGATCGCCTTTTAACGAGAATGAAAACACGGCGCCGCAGCCGCGCGGTAGTAATCGCTTAGCCAGTGCGTGATCAGGATGATCGGGTAGCTCGGGGTAGGCAACCGATTCAATCGCCGGGTGCGACACTAAAAATTCGACTACCTTACGCGCATTGGCGACATGCTTTTCCATACGTATCGAGAGTGTCTCGATTCCCTGCAAAATAGTGAATGCATTATGCGGGCTCATCACAGCACCAAAGTCGCGCAGACCTTCGCGCCGAGCACGCAATGCAAATGCTGCGACGGTTGATTCTTCCGAAAATACCATGCCATGAAACCCGTCATAGGGCTCGCATAGCTCTGCAAATCGACCAGTCGCTTCATACGCGCGTTGCCAGTCGAAGCTGCCGCCATCAATCAGCAGCCCGCCAACTGCGGTGCCATGGCCACACAAAAATTTAGTGGCCGAGTGAAAGATCAGGTCAGCGCCGTGGTCCAGTGGTTTTAACAGATAAGGCGTGGTGAAGGTGGCGTCCACCATCAGTGGCAGGTGATGTTCATGCGCGATCGCTGCAACGCTATCGATATCGAGTACGTCTAGGCCAGGGTTGCCGAGTGTCTCTGCAAATAAAACCTTGGTGTTGGGACGAATGTTATTGCGCCAGGCATCCAGATCGCGTGGATCAATGAAGGTAGTCTCAATTCCGAAGCGCCGCATGGTGTAACCGAGCAGGTTTTGCGAGCCACCGTACAACGCACGCGACGCCAGCACATGCGAGCCAGCACCGGCAATTGTTGCCAGCCCAAGATGCAAAGCGGCCTGACCGCTGGCCACCGCTAAGCCGGCAACGCCGCCCTCGAGCGCTGCGATACGCTCTTCCAGTACCGCGTTGGTCGGGTTCGAGATGCGCGAGTACACATGACCCGAGCGCTCCATGTTGAACAGTGATGCGGCATGGTCCGAATCACGAAACACAAACGAGGTCGACAGATAAATCGGTGTCGCACGTGCACCGGTTGCCGGGTCTGGCGCGCTACCGGCGTGTAGCGAAAGGGTGTCAAAGCCGGGATAACGTGGATCGCTCATGCGGGCGGTCTCCGTAGCGGTAAATGGTGGCGACCATTATAGGCCGCAGCGCGCTTGATTAGCGTGGATGAGTCCCGAGCGGGTATGGCTTTTTCAGGTTGAGTCAGCTACATTGCTCACGGTGAGCCACGGCAGTGCGCATAACTCAGGGGTGATGTCATGAAAGTCGCAGACATACTGAAGGTCAAGGGCGATGGTCTTTACACCGCCACGCCGGAAACCTCTTTACGAGATGCTATCCATCTCATGACTGCGAATGATATTGGTTCGCTGGTGGTGCTGCGTGATAGCCATGTGTGCGGGATGCTCAGCTTCCGCGAGGTGATGAACGCGATTGATGTTGAGAGCGGGGCTGTTCGTGATGGCACCGTTGGGCAGCACATGGCGACTGATATTGATGTCATCTCACCCGAGACAGACCTCAACGACATACGCCGCAGAATGCTGGAGTACCACTCGCGCTATGTACCGGTCGTCGACGCGAGCGGTGCACTGCTCGGTGTGATGTCGTTTTACGATATTGCCAAGGCAGTGCTCGATGCGCAATCCTTTGAAAACAAGATGTTGAAAGCCTATATCCGTGATTGGCCGGCGGAGACCGAGGAGTGACTCAGTCAACACCATCACGCTCCCAATTTGCGCTACTAACCCAGCGTCGCTTTGCGCCTTTCTTTGGTGCTCAATTTTTCGGTGCTTTTAATGACAACCTGTTCAAGACTGCTTTAGTCACCGCGATTACGTTTGACGCCGCTTCCTGGACCGACCTGAATGTCGGCTTGCTGAACAACCTGATCGCCGGCTTGTTTATTCTGCCGTTTGTGTTGGCCTCAGCAACCGCAGGCCAAGTTGCTGACAAAACGGATAAAGCCTTTCTGATGCGCGCCGTGAAGCTGATGGAAATCGCCATCATGCTGATCGCAGCGTTCGGGTGGGCGATGCATAATTTGTGGCTGCTGGTGGCGGCCGTCATGGGTATGGGTTTGCACTCTACTATTTTTGGGCCGGTCAAGCATTCCTATCTACCGCAGCATCTCTCTCAGCAAGAGCTCATCGGCGGTAATGGCTTGGTGCAGATGGGTACCTTTGTCGGTATTCTCACCGGACAGTTGCTGGGTGCCGCAGCAATGGCGTTGGGGAGCGCCGGAGTCACGGTGATCGTAGTCGCCACTTTAGCGGTTGCGGTGATTGGCTGGTTGCTTACTTTATTGGTGCCATCATCGCCGCCTGCAGCGCCCGATCTTCATATCAGCCGCAATATTTTTGCCGAGAGCGTGCGTAACTTGCGTTTTTCGGCATCGAATCGCGACGTATTCATTGCCATGCTTGCCAATTCATGGTTCTGGTTTTTTGGCGCAATGATTCTGGCGCAGTTTCCTGTCTACGCACGCGATGTTTTACACGGGGTACCAGAAGTTTTTGCGGTACTACTCACTGCGTTCTCGGTGGGTATTGGTGTTGGCTCGTTACTGTGCGAGCGCTTGTCAGGGCGGCGACTTCATCTGGGGCTAGTGCCGATCGGCGCACTCGGGCTCAGCATTTTTGGTATGGATTTGTACGTTGCCAGCACGGTCACGATGCCGGCTCAGGTTACAGCGTCCTCGTTATTATTTGGTGAGCAATGGCGCGTGCTACTCGATTGCTTCCTGCTGGGCGGTTTCGGCGGTATTTATGTCGTACCTTTATTTGCGCTGATACAGACACGCTCCGAGCCCAGCCATTTATCGCGCACCATTGGGGGCATGAATATCCTCAATGCGCTATTCATGGTGGTAGCCGCATTAATCGCAATGGTCTTGCTGTCGATCGGAGTATCGGTACCGGGAATTTTTTTGTTTACTGCGCTTGCAAATAGCTTGTTGCTGATTATGCTGTGCGCGATTCAGCCTGAATATCTGCGCGAGGCGCGTCGCTGGGTAATCGAGTGTTTCAGCAGACAGCGGCTGGTAGAATGACGGCTTTCATTCAACTGCCGCGCACGCATCCATGTCTGGTAATACTTTCGGCACGCTGTTTACTGTCACGACTTTCGGTGAATCTCACGGACCGGCCATCGGCTGCGTGATTGACGGCTGCCCGCCCGGCATGCCACTCGATGAATCCGACATACAGCCCGACCTTGATCGCCGTCGCCCTGGCACTTCGCGTCATGTCACCCAACGCAACGAGCCCGACGCGGTAGAGATCTTATCTGGCGTTTATGAAGGGCTGACCACCGGTACACCGATTGCATTATTGATCCGTAACCAAGATCAGCGCAGCCAGGATTACGGCAACATCGTTGATCGGTTCAGACCGGGTCATGCTGACTATACGTACTTCCATAAATACGGCCTACGTGATCCGCGTGGCGGTGGCAGATCGTCTGCGCGTCTGACTGCGCCGGTGGTGGGTGCGGCAGCAGTCGCCAAGAAATGGCTGAAGCATCACTACGGGACCGAGATTCATGGCTGCATGAGTCAGCTCGGTGAACTGCCGATTCCGTTTCAGTCATGGGAGCATGTTGAGCACAATCCCTTTTTTGCTGCCAACGCCGAGATTGTTCCGCAGCTCGAAACCTACATGGATCAGCTGCGCAAGGCGGGTGACTCGTGTGGTGCGCGAATTGATGTGGTCGCACACAAAGTACCCGTCGGTTTAGGTGAGCCGCTGTTCGATAAGTTAGATGCTGATATCGCCTATGCCATGATGGGTATCAACGCGGTGAAAGGTGTTGAGATTGGTGCAGGATTTCGCTCGGTCGCGCAGAAAGGTACTGAGCATGGTGATGAGATGACGCCTGAGGGTTTTCTTACCAATAACGCGGGTGGTGTGCTGGGTGGTATTTCATCCGGTCAGGACATCACGGTATCGATAGCGATCAAGCCAACCTCCAGCATTCGCACGCCACGGCGCTCGATCGACTGTGACGGTAATCCGGTCACGGTGGAGACCTTTGGTCGTCATGATCCCTGCGTCGGCATTCGCGCCACGCCTATCGCCGAGGCGATGCTGGCGCTGGTGCTGATGGACCACGCGCTGCGGCATCGGGCGCAGTGTGGGGATACTCGAGCCCATCGTGCTTGAGCGGTGAGTGTCCTGGATCCCGGCCTGCGCCGTGATGACCCGCTAGTTAAGCAGAGGCAGACGCAATTTTTTCCCCCAGACCTATGTCGGGTTAAACAGCAATATCCCAACGCACTTGATATCGCCACCCCGGCGCAGGCCGGGGTCCAGTAACTTTTCCCAAATTCAGTGACCCCCGGATCCAAGCCTCCTCAGTCGTTTAATTTCGCGCTGTTCTTCTTCGCCTACTACGGCTACGTCGGTGTGTTCTCGCCGTATGCCAGTTTGTACTTCGCGGATAAAAACATTTCTGCGACGCAGATCGGCATATTAATGTCGATGATGCAGGTGATGCGCATCTTCGGCCCTAACTTGTGGGGCTGGGTCGCTGACCATACACGGCGACGAGTGCTAGTACTTCGCCTCACCTCGGTCGCTGCGGCCTGCGTGTTCACCGGTATGTTCTGGGGTGAATCTTTCGCGTATTTTTTTGCGCTGCTGATTCTGTTGAATCTTTTCACCAGTGCTCAAGGACCACTGTCAGAGGCACAGATGCTATCGGCGATGCGCGGCGATTTAACCCACTATGGTCGTTTGCGATTATGGGGTTCGGTCGGTTTCATCTTTGCGGTCATGCTGTCGGGGCAGTTGCTGGATACATTTGGTATCGCGTTAATGCCGACAATCGCGCTTCTGCTATTGCTATTAGTGGTGGTGGCAGCCGTTGGCATGCGTGAAGAGGTTCAGCAGGTGCATCCTCATGCTGTGCCTTCGGTCAGAGCGCTGTTGAAACAGCGCGAGGTGATGGCCTTCTTTGCCTCCACCTTCTTGATGGTGGCAGCGCATGCTGCGCTCTATGTGTATTTTTCTTTGTACCTCGCACAAATTGGCTATAGCAAGACAGTCATCGGCCTGATGTGGTCGCTAGGTGTGATCGCTGAAATTTTATTCTTCTACTGGCAAGCACCGATTTTTCGGCGCTATAGTTTGCGTTTTCTGATGCTGATGAGCTTAGGTGTTGGTGTTATACGGTTTGCATTAATCGGCTTTGCGGCAGACTCTTTGCTTTTGTTGTTATTTGCTCAGTTACTTCACGCGGCGACTTTCGGGGTGCATCATTCAGCCTCGGTAGCGGTATTGCAGCGCTGGTTTTCCGGGCCATTGCAGGCGCGCGGGCAAGCACTCTATATCAGCGTTTCTTACGGGTTGGGCGGTAGTTTGGGTGGATTGCTGTTGTCTGCGTGCTGGGATAAATTTGGCGCAGCGTCGGTCTACATGTTGGCGTCTGGGCTGTGCGCGATCGGCTGGGTTACTGCATGGTTGAGTTTTCAGTGGCAGCGTGCGATGCCATCATCGATTTTTGGAAGGGGTCAGGCATGAATATCCAATGGCGCGGTCTGATTGCGCTATTTCTGAGCGGCTTGTTGCTGACCGGTTGCAAGACAGAGAACACGACGCAAGCCGGCATGGTCGGTGTCAATCGCGAGCAGCGCATGGCGATTTCCAGCAGCACCATGAGCTCGGCTGCTACCAAGCAGTACGCGCAGCTCATGGCAGAAGCCGATAAAAAGGGTAAGTTGAACGCTGATCCTACCCAGGTTGCGCGCGTCAAAGCGATTGCCGACAGACTGATCGCACAATCTACAGTGTTTCGGCCAGACGCGCAGAACTGGAAGTGGGAAGTGAATGTGATCACCGCCGCCGATGTGAACGCGTGGTGTATGCCGGGCGGGAAGATTGCGGTCTACACAGGCCTGATTGAAAAACTTCGCCTCACCGATGATGAGTTGGCCGCTGTGATGGGGCACGAGGTGTCGCACGCCTTACGCGAGCACTCGCGTGAGCGGGCATCAGAGCAAGCCGTGGCGAGTGTCGGTATCAGCGTGGTGGCCGCAGTCGTCGGCGTGGGCTCGTTGGGCCAGAGGGGTATGGAGTACGCGTATCAGGGCTTGCTTGGCCTGCCGAACTCGCGCACCCATGAAATCGAGGCCGACCGCATGGGCGTAGAGCTGGCAGCACGTGCGGGTTACGACCCGCGTGCTGCCGTCAGCCTATGGAAAAAAATGGGCGAGGTGGGTGGCAAAGAACCGCCCAAGTTCATGTCGACGCACCCGCTACGCGGAGAGCGTATGCAGGATCTGACCGCGTACAGCGAGAAAGTCCTGCCGCTGTACCAACAGGCCAAGCGCCAGTAGCGCCCGCCGCAGACAGCCGCTGAACAAGCGGCTGCTGAACCATGCCGTTACGCGCTTAGCGCGGGCCACACCATGCGTTCTGCTTGGCTCTCTGCCAGCGGCTGAGCCGACCGGTCGCTATGGCATAATCGCGGGCTTCTCTGTTCGTTTCACCGCGCAGCTCAGCGCGACATTGCGATGGCCAAAACCCTGTACGACAAACTCTGGGAATCCCACGTGGTGCACACGTCGGATGACGGCACCACGATCCTCTACATAGACCGCCACCTGGTGCACGAAGTCACCAGCCCGCAGGCTTTTGAAGGCCTGAAACTGGCGAACCGTAACCCCTGGCGCAATGCCGCGAATCTGGTGGTGGCTGATCACAACGTACCCACCACGCACCGAGCTGGCGGTATAGAAGACCCGGTCTCGCGCCTACAGGTCGAGACGCTGGATGCCAACGCAAAAGCGTACGGCCTTACCTATTTCAATATGCAGGACAAGCGCCAAGGCATCGTGCACGTGATCGGCCCGGAGCAGGGCGCGACCTTGCCCGGCATGACCGTAGTCTGCGGTGATTCGCATACCTCGACCCATGGTGCCTTCGGTGCGCTGGCACATGGTATTGGCACCTCGGAGGTTGAGCATGTGCTGGCAACGCAAACACTGCTCGCTAAAAAATCAAAAGCCATGTTGGTGCAGGTGGAAGGCAAACTGGGCACCGGCGTCACCGCTAAAGACATTGTGCTGGCCGTGATCGGCAAGATAGGCACCGCCGGCGGTACCGGCTACGCGATCGAGTTCGCGGGTTCAGCGATTCGTTCGCTGTCGATGGAGGGCCGCATGACCGTCTGCAATATGGCGATCGAAGCAGGCGCGCGCGCAGGTATGGTGGCGGTAGATGACACCACCATCAACTACGTCAAAGGTCGTCCGTATTCACCCGTGGGCCCGCAATGGGAGCAAGCGGTTGCGTATTGGCGCACGCTGCATTCCGATGCGGATGCGAAGTTCGATGCTGTGGTGCTGATTGATGCTGCCGAGATTATTCCGCAAGTGACTTGGGGTACCTCGCCGGAGATGGTGGTGTCTGTGGATGCGCGGGTGCCGGATCCTGACAAAGAAAAAGATCCGGTCAAGCGCGATGCCATGGAAAAGGCGTTGGTCTACATGAACCTCAAGCCCAACACCGCCATGACGGATATACGCATCGACAAAGTATTTATTGGCTCTTGTACTAACTCACGCATTGAAGACTTACGCGCAGCGGCCTCCGTCGTTCGTGGAAAATTTCGCGCGTCCAATGTGAAACTGGCGATGGTCGTTCCCGGCTCTGGTTTGGTAAAAGAACAGGCTGAGCGCGAAGGTCTTGACAAGATTTTTAAAGAAGCGGGCTTTGAGTGGCGCGAACCCGGTTGCTCGATGTGCCTGGCGATGAATGCTGACAGGCTCGAGCCCGGCGAGCGATGCGCCTCTACCTCCAATAGAAATTTTGAAGGCCGACAAGGCGCCGGTGGCCGTACCCATCTAGTCAGCCCGGCGATGGCGGCTGCGGCGGGGGTTGCGGGTCATTTTGTGGATGTGCGCGCGCTGTAGTCAGTGTGTGGCATCGGGTGGATATCTTTGATCACGGAGAAACGCACCATGAAAAAATTTGCAATGCTGATTTTGTCCGTAGCAGTTCTCGCAGCTTGTAACACCATCAACGGCATCGGCAAGGATGTCGAACAGCTAGGCGAAAAAGTGCAGGGCGCCAGCAAGAAATAAATCGTTCTACATTTATTCAAAGACCATGACGCCATTTACCGTACTTGAAGGCTTAGTTGCGCCGCTCGATCGTGCCAACGTCGATACTGATGCAATTATTCCCAAGCAGTTTTTAAAATCGATCAAGCGTACTGGCTTTGGGCCGAATCTGTTCGATGAGTGGCGCTATCTGGATGTGGGTCAGCCGGGTGTTGACAACAGCAAGCGCCCGCTCAACCCCGACTTTGTGCTCAACCAGCCGCGCTATCAAGGTGCTTCGGTGCTGTTGACCCGCAAAAATTTCGGTTGCGGTTCTTCGCGCGAGCATGCGCCATGGGCGCTGGAGCAGTACGGTTTTCGAGCGATCATTGCGCCTAGCTTCGCCGATATTTTCTTTAATAATTGCTATAAAAACGGCTTGCTTCCGATCGTACTGTCGGAGCAGGCGGTCGATCAGCTATTCAATCAGGTGAAAGCCTTCCCGGGTTATCAATTGCGAATAGATTTACCTGCGCAGACCGTAAGCACGTTGAATGGCGACGCAGTTCATCACTTCGAGATTGATGCCTTTCGCAAGCACTGCTTAATTAACGGCCTGGACGATATTGGGCTGACATTGCAGCATGCTGACAAGATTCGCAGCTACGAAGAGCGCCATCTCGCTGCTTTTCCGTGGCTGACTAATACGATTACCTAAACCTTCTTACACTCATGAAAATCGCTATTCTGCCGGGTGACGGCATCGGTACCGAGATCGTTGATCAGGCCCTGAAAGTGCTGAACGTTCTCGATCAACAATTCGAGATGGAGAGCGCACCCGTCGGTGGTGCGGGCTATGAGGCGTATGGCCACCCGCTGCCGGATCCAACGCTGAAGCTGGCCAAGGAAGCCGACGCGATTTTATTTGGTGCGGTTGGTGACTGGAAGTACGACACACTCGATCGGCCGTTGCGACCCGAGCAAGCGATTTTAGGCCTGCGTAAACATCTCACGCTGTTTGCAAATTTCCGCCCGGCGATTCTCTACCCCGAATTGGTAGGCGCTTCTTCACTGAAGCCGGAGATTGTCTCGGGGCTGGATATTCTGATCGTGCGGGAACTAAACGGTGATATCTACTTCGGCCAGCCACGGGGTGTGCGTGAAGCGCCTGATGGCCCTTTCAAAGGCGCGCGCGAGGGCTTCGACACCATGCGGTATTCGGAGCCTGAAATCCGTCGTATTGCGCATGTCGCGTTTCAGGCCGCCCAAAAGCGCAGCAAGCGCCTCACGTCGGTGGACAAGGCCAATGTGCTTGAGACCTTTCAATTCTGGAAGGACATCATGACCGATGTCCATAAAGATTATCCTGACGTCGAGCTGGATCACATGTACGTCGACAATGCAGCGATGCAGTTGGTACGCGCGCCGAAAAAATTCGATGTCATCGTCACCGGCAATATGTTCGGCGATATTTTGTCGGATGCAGCCGCCATGCTGACAGGTTCTATCGGCATGCTGCCGTCCGCTTCGCTTGATGCGAACAATAAGGGCCTGTACGAGCCCTCGCACGGCTCGGCACCGGATATTGCGGGGAAGGGCATCGCCAACCCACTGGCAACGATTTTGTCAGCAGCAATGATGCTGCGTTTCTCGTTGAATTTGCCTGCGGAAGCGGATCGTATCGAGAGCGCGGTCAAGAAGGTACTTGCGCAAGGGTGGCGGACACCAGATATCTACGAAGCCGGTACTACCAAGGTGGGCACCGCCGAGATGGGTGATGCGGTGGTAAAGGCACTGGCATAAGGCCGGGTCCAGGAACGGTAAGCGAATAAGGAAACATCAATGAAACTCGTCGGTCTGGTCGGTTGGCGCGGTATGGTGGGCTCGGTGCTGCTGCAGCGCATGCAGGAAGAAAATGATTTCGCGCACATCGAGCCGGTATTTTTCTCGACATCGAATGCGGGCGGCAAGGCGCCAGCGCTGGCAAAGAACGAGACGTCGCTGAAAGATGCGAATGATATTGACGCGCTAAAGAAGTGCGACATCATTCTCACCTGCCAGGGTGGCGACTACACTACCGAGATCTTCCCCAAGCTACGCGCTGCCGGTTGGAATGGCTATTGGATTGATGCTGCTTCTACGCTGCGCATGAAAGACGATGCCATCATCGTGCTTGACCCGATTAACCTCGGGGTGATCAAAGACGGTTTGGCCCAGGGCGTTAAGAACTACATCGGCGGCAACTGCACGGTATCGTGCATGTTGATGGGTCTCGGCGGCTTGTTCAAGCATGACCTGGTCGACTGGATGACCTCAATGACCTACCAAGCCGCATCCGGCGGCGGCGCGCAGCATATGCGCGAGCTGCTCACGCAATTCGGTAGCATCAATGCAGAGGTCAAAGCGCTACTTGATGATCCGGCCTCGGCCATTCTTGAGATTGATCGCAAAGTATTGGCCAAGCAGCATGCGTTCAGTGCGGACGAGACACAGCAGTTTGGTGTGCCGCTCGGTGGTAATTTGATTCCCTGGATTGATAAAGATCTGGGTAATGGCCAATCTCGCGAAGAATGGAAAGCGGGTGCTGAGGCCAACAAAATCCTCGGCCGAGGTGAGGCTTTCGGTGCAGCTGCACCGAAGGCGATTGCGATTGACGGTCTGTGTGTGCGTATCGGCGCCATGCGCTGTCACTCGCAGGCGCTCACCATCAAGCTGAAGAAAGATGTGCCACTGGACGAGGTAAACGACATCATCGCGAGCGATAACGCTTGGGTGAAGCTGGTGCCGAATACCCGCGATGCGTCGATGCATGATCTGACCCCCGCAGCAACCACTGGCAAGCTGACTATTCCGGTTGGTCGTGTCCGCAAAATGCAAATGGGTGAGCAGTATCTGTCTGCATTTACGGTGGGCGATCAGCTGCTGTGGGGCGCTGCCGAGCCGCTGCGCCGCATGCTGCGTATCCTGCTCGACGCTTGATTGTTGTTAGCCCACAACCGAACTTGCGCGATGTTCGAACGATCGTAAACCATCTGGATTTTTCTCCGACCTTCGGACCGCGACGTACTTGCGGCGTAGTTTGTCGTAGTGTTATGGTCTCGCGATGCTTCATCGCCTCCCTTTCCCCCGGTATGTTTTTCCAGTGACCCTTTTTGCGCTGACGTGTGCGGCACTGGTCGTGCTGGTCGCGCCCACAAATGCGCAAGCCGCAGCACTCGGCGACGCTAGTGTCCGTTCAACGCTAGGCCAGCGGCTCGACGTTGAAGTCGATATTGCCGCGCTTTCGCCGGCTGAGGCCGCGTCGGTCTCAGTCAAGCTGGCGCCTCCTGAGGCTGAGTCGAGTGCCGGTATTGATCTTGGTGGGTTACAGCGTTCGCTACGCCTCGCGGTAGAAAAAAAAGAAGGTCGTTATCAGGCTCGTATTACCTCGGATCTCGCGACAACGAGCCTTTCATGCACCTGCTGATTGAACTCAGCGCGAATGGTGTGCGTACCATTCGCCAGTACGTGCTGCTGATCGACCCACCCGAATTATTCAATCCGCCGAGCGGGGTCGCGAACACCGCGGTTGCCCAAGTTGAGCAAGCGCCAGTAAAAGCTGCCAGCACCCGCAGCGATCAAGTCGACGACACCGCCGCCCGACAACACAGTGTCAAACGCGGCGAGACGCTGCGCACGATAGCGCAGCAGCTGCAAATCGACGGTGTCGAACTGGAGCAATTGATGGTCGCGCTCATCGATAGCAATCCGGACGCCTTCGCTGGCAACAATATGCATCGCTTGCGAAGGGGTAGCCTGTTGACCGTGCCATCGCCCGAGGTGATCCGCGCAGTTGAACCCGACCAAGCGCGGCATGTTCTGCGAACACACACCAAAGATTTTGCAAGATACCAGCGCCAACTTGCCGAGCATAGTGCGCTCAGGCCCTCATCGAAATCAGCTGCGCCGACTGATACCGTCAAGCCCGCTACGACGCAAAGCAGCGGCGGCAGCGTCACTGTAAAAATGACGGATGCCGGCCCAACGCCCAAGTCGCAAGACAAACTGACCCTATCGCCGCCGGCAGATCAACAGCGTGGTGCTCGCGCTTCAGACACCGCAAAAGCGACTGACGCAGTGGTGACCGACAAGGCGCTGGCAGATGCGAATGCACGCATCGCGACACTGGAAAAAAACATCAGCGAGATGCAGTCCTTGCTCGAGACTAAAAACCGGGTACTGTCCGGATCGCAGCCACCTACAGCGTCTGACGCAACATCTATCCAAAACCTACCCACACCTTCAGTCGAAGGCGCAGCAGAGAAATCTGGTGCCAACCCGCCGGTGGTGCCAAGCGCGGCGCCGCACTCTGCGCCAACCTCGAAGCAAGTTCCGAAGCAGGTCCCGACGCAGGTACCGAAGCCAGCGACCTTGCCGGGCGCGGTAGCGGATCTGGAGGTCAGCTTGCCGCAGATCGATCCCTGGGTGGGTGCGATTGCGGCCGGAGGCCTACTCACGTTCGCGATACTGTGGCGACTGCAACGCCGCAACCACAACCGCGCTGATGGCGCTGCTGCGGCACCTGTAGAGCCGACGCTCGCGCAGACCATGATGGCCGGCGCGGGTGGTCAGCAGATCGATACCGCGCATAGCGTATTTCATTCTAATTTCGTGCCCTCGCTCAGTCAGATCGATACGCATGAGGTCGATGCGGTCGCCGAGGCCGATGTTTACATTGCCTATGGCCGTGATGAGCAAGCCGAGGAGATATTGCGCGATGCTCTGCGGCTGCACCCGGAGCGGCACACGCTGCGCGTCAAGTTGCTGGAGATTTATGCAGCGCGAAAAGATCGTCAGCGGTTCAATACGCTGGCGGCTGAATTACACGTGCTGACCCAGGGACAAGGTCCAGACTGGGCGCGCGCGGCCTTGCTCGGGCAATCCCTCGAGCCGCTTGATGCGCTCTACCACGCCAGCACTAGCGCCGCACCTGTGCAGGCATCAGCATCGATCATCCGTTCGTCGCCGATGAGTGCGCCGTTGAGCGACAGCTCAGTTGGAGATCGCAATATCATCCATCCGCCAGAGACTACGAGTCCGCATGTCATTGACTTCAACTTGTTACCCATCACGCAGACCGAGCGCTCGCTTGATCCCTCAAAGTCAGCAGCCGGCGATAGGCCAACCACGCTCGGGCCGATGACACAGAGTGCGGCGAGTAGCTCAATGTTAAACACCAAGCTCTAGCTTGCCTTGGCTTGCCGGGAGATTGGTGACCATGCCGGCGCGCGCGAGTTACTGACCGAGGTTGCGAACGCGCGCGACCCCGAACTCGCTCAACGCGCGCAGAGCCTGTTATTGCAATTGGCGTAGAATCGCGGGCTGCCGGCCCACCCCGGGCCACTACGCTCGATACCTCTTGAGACGCATCGCACTCGGCCTTCAGTACGACGGTACGCCTTGGCAAGGCTGGCAAACCCAGCCCCATCGGCAGACGGTACAAGACAGACTGGAGCAGGCGCTGGACAAATTCTGTCAGTGCGCATTGATCACCACGTGTGCCGGCAGAACCGATGCCGGCGTGCATGCGCTCGGCCAAGTGGTGCACCTGGATACTTCCATTGAGCGCGAGCCTTTCTCATGGGTGAGAGGCGTCAATGCATTTCTTCCTGCCTCGATTGCGGTTCGTTGGGCGACCGAGGTAGCCGGTGGTGATGAAGGTTTTCATGCGCGGTTTTCTGCTGTGGTGCGCACCTATCACTATGTGATCTACAACCACCCGGTGCGATCGCCATTGTGGGCGGGGCGCGCTGGTTGGGTGTTCAGACCGCTGGATGCTGATGCCATGCACGCATCAGCGCAAGCCTTATTGGGTGAGCAGGACTTCTCTGCTTTTCGAGCTGCGGAATGTCAGGCCGCATCGCCACGTCGTACCATGTATTCAGTGGCGGTGTCTCGGCAACGTGACACAGTCATCGTGACCTTGCGCGCTAACGCGTTCTTGCAGCACATGGTGCGAAATATCGTTGGCTCTTTGATTCAGGTAGGCACGGGTAATCGTCCGCAGGCCTGGGTAGGTGAACTGCTTACCAGTCGCGATCGTGAACTCGCCGCGCCGACCTTCAGTCCTGACGGCTTGTACCTGGCGAAAGTCGACTACGATGCGCGCTGGGGTCTGCCGCAAGAGAATGAGTCCTCGCATACCCTGCCGTTCTCATTATCTTTCTGACTGCTAATGCAATTGTCTGCTAACTGCCCTTCAGCTGAGTCATTATGAGCGCACGCACCCGGATCAAGCTTTGCGGTCTGACCCGACGGCCGGATGTCGAAGCGGCAGTTGCGCTCGGCGCCGATGCGATTGGCTTGGTGTTTTATCCGCCATCACCGCGCAGCGTCACTGCACAGACAGCCGGGCAGATACTGGCGCAGCTACCCGCGTTCGTCAGCGCGGTAGGGTTGTTCGTCAACCCCACGCTAGCGGAGGTGCAGGCGTGTATCGATGCTGCACCGATATCGATATTGCAATTCCATGGTGATGAAACGCCGGCGCAGTGCGCCGCGATCGCTCAGCAGGTACGTAGGCCCTTCTTGCGCGCGCTGCGGATCAGGCCGGAAATGAACGCCTCAGATTTGTTAGAATTCGAGCACGCCTACCGCACGTCCAGCCCGTTATTCGCCGGGTTGCTGCTCGATACCTGGAGCGACGCTTACGGGGGCACTGGAAAGGTGTTTGATTGGTCTCTCATTCCCGCCGAACTCGCGCATCGGGCCGTTTTAAGTGGTGGCTTGAACGCGCAAAATGCGACTGGCGCAGTGCGTCAGTTGCATCCGCACGCGGTTGATGTCAGTAGTGGCATTGAATCTGCGAAGGGCGTAAAAGATGTCGCGCTGATGCGCGCATTCATCGCAGCGGTCCGCAGCGCGGACCAAGAGTAACCCGGCATTCAAGAGGCACCCATGGACCATAATCCTGCGCACGTAGGCGCATACCAATACCCCGACGCGTCCGGACACTTCGGCCCTTACGGCGGAAGTTTCGTCTCCGAGACCCTGACCTATGCGCTGGAGAATCTGAAAGCGGCCTACGCCCACTACCAGCATGACCCCGAGTTTCTGGAAGAGTTTCATTACGAGCTCAAGCATTTCGTTGGCCGCCCGAGCCCGGTTTATCACGCCAAGCGCTGGTCGCACGAGATTGGTGGCGCACAGATATTCTTCAAGCGCGAAGACCTGAACCACACCGGTGCGCACAAAATCAACAATGTAATCGGGCAGGCCTTGCTGGCAAAACGTATGGGCAAGCCGCGCGTGATTGCGGAAACCGGTGCGGGTCAGCACGGCGTAGCAACCGCCACCATCTGTGCACGCTTTGGTTTGGAATGCGTGGTGTACATGGGCGCAGAGGACGTCAAGCGCCAGGTGCAAAACGTTTACCGCATGAAGCTGCTGGGCGCGACGGTGGTGCCAGTTGAGTCCGGTTCAAAGACACTGAAAGACGCGCTGAACGAAGCAATGCGTGACTGGGTCACGAACGTCGAGAACACGTTTTATATCATCGGCACTGTGGCGGGACCACACCCGTATCCGATGATGGTGCGTGATTTTCAGTCAGTGATTGGGAATGAGTGTATCGAGCAGATGCCGCAGATGACCGGCCGTCAGCCGGATTATGTGATGGCGTGTATTGGCGGTGGCTCGAATGCGATGGGTATTTTCCATCCCTACCTCGCGCATCCCGAGACGAGGTTGATTGGTGTCGAGGCGGCAGGTGAGGGTATTGCGACAGGCAAGCATTCCGCATCACTGAGCGGCGGCAGCCCCGGCGTCTTGCACGGCAACCGAACCTATCTCTTGCAAGACGAGAATGGTCAGATCATTGAAACGCACTCCGTCTCTGCTGGACTGGATTACCCCGGGGTGGGACCCGAGCATGCCTGGTTGAAAGACTCACACCGTGCCGAATATGTGAGCGTCACCGATGGTGATGCCATCAAAGCGTTTCATGATTGCTGCCGTATCGAGGGCATTATCCCGGCACTTGAAACCAGCCATGCGATTGCCTACGCTGTGCAGTTCGCCAAGACGCTACCGAAAGACAAAATCATTCTGGTTAACCTGTCGGGTCGTGGTGATAAAGACATGCACACGGTTCAAGAGTACGACAAGCACGGATCGGCGCACCATTGATATGTCCAGAATCAAGCAAACCTTCGACGCGCTGCAGTCGAAAAAAAAGAAAGCACTGATTACCTTCATTACCGCAGGTGATCCGAGTCCTGAACTGACCGTGCCGTTAATGCATGCGATGGTGGAATGTGGCGTTGATATCCTGGAGCTCGGTGTGCCTTTCTCCGACCCGATGGCCGAGGGGCCGGTAATACAACGTGCCAACGAGCGGGCGCTGAGGTTCAATGTCGGTATGCGCGATGTGCTCGAGTACGTACGCGTGTTTCGTCGTGATGATGCCCATACGCCGGTAGTGTTGATGGGATATGCCAACCCGATTGAACGCCTGGGTATTGATCGTTTTGTATCTGAAGCCAAGGCGGCGGGTGTTGATGGCGCTATCGTGGTGGATTACCCGCCGGAGGAGGCGCAAGAGTTCGCCGACAAGTTACGCGCGCAGGAGTTGGACTTGATCTTCCTGCTGGCACCGACTTCAACCGAGGAACGCATCAAGCAGGTGGCGCAGATCAGCAGCGGCTTCAGCTATTACGTTTCATTGCGCGGTGTGACGGGTGCGGGCCATATCGATACCTCGGAGGTGTCAGAGCGTCTCGCCGCCATTCGGCAGCACGTGAAATTGCCGATTGGGGTTGGCTTCGGCATTCGCGACGCGGCCACCGCCAAGACCGTGGCCTCGGTATCCGATGCGGTGGTGATCGGCAGCCGGATCATTCAGGAGCTGGAAAACACGCCGCAAGACAAGGCGGTCGATGCGGTACGATCATTCCTGACCGGCATCAGGACAGCGATTGACGAGGTTGCCGCTTGAGGCCAGTGGTTGACCGACCATGGATCCTGGCCTGCACCGGGATGACCGCGTAAAGGTGGATAGTCATTGCACCGTCACCCCGGCGAAGGCCAGGGTCTAGGGCCTTAACTATTTCCCGTTTGGTAATTCTCCGCAAGGCTAGCCCGGGGGCCACTGCCACGGTTACAATTCGGGCCAACCCGGCCAGCGCGCCGATCTCAGAAAGTGAGTCCCATGAGCTGGCTTGAGAAACTCCTGCCTCCCCGGATCAAGCGGTCCGATCCAAACACACGGCGCTCGGTACCCGAGGGCCTGTGGGTCAAATGCCCCTCCTGCGAGTCGGTGCTGTACCGCACTGACCTGGAGACTAACCAGCAAGTCTGCCCCAAGTGTGACCACCACATGCGGATCAGCGCGCGTGAGCGTCTCGATGCGCTGCTCGATCACGAGGGGCGCTATGAAATCGGTCAGGAGGTGCTGCCGGTTGACACCCTGAAGTTCAAGGACAGCAAAAAATACCCGGATCGGCTGAAGGCGGCGATTGATGCCACCGGCGAAACCGATGCATTGATCGTGATGGGCGGAGCGATTTTGTCGGTGCCGGTCGTCGTAGCCTGCTTCGAGTTCGAATTCATGGGCGGCTCGATGGGCTCGGTGGTCGGTGAGCGTTTTGTACGCGCAGCACAGACCGCGCTTGAGCAAAAGGTCCCTTTTATCTGCATTACTGCAACCGGTGGCGCGCGTATGCAAGAGGGCTTGCTCTCATTAATGCAGATGGCAAAAACCACCGCCATGCTGACCAAGCTGTCCGAAAAAAAGCTGCCATTCATCTCGGTGCTGACCGATCCCACTATGGGCGGTGTTTCTGCATCCTTCGCGTTCATGGGTGATGTGGTGATCGCCGAGCCGAAGGCGTTGATTGGCTTTGCTGGCCCACGCGTGATCGAGAACACGGTGCGCGAGAAATTGCCCGAGGGTTTCCAGCGATCCGAGTTCATTTTGCAAAAGGGTGCGATCGACATGATCGTCGATCGGCGCAAGATGCGCGAAGAGATCGCGCAGCTGCTGGCGCTACTTCAAAACCAGCCTGCCGAAGTGCTTGCTTGATCTTTCCGGATCACGGGATCCAGCCGCTTCGCTACTGCATCCCTTCATGTCTGATTCACCGTCATTAAGCCAATGGCTGGAACGCCTCGAGTCCATGCACTCTGTGGCCATCGACATGGGTCTGGACCGTGTTGCAACGGTGGCTGCGCGTCTTAATCTTCGCTTCGATTGCCCTGTGATCACGGTAGGCGGTACCAATGGCAAAGGCTCGACCTGCGCCATGCTGGAATCCATGCTGATGCAGGGAAGTTATCGCGTAGGTTTATATACCTCGCCGCATATCATTGACTTCAATGAGCGCGCACGCATCGACGGGCACAGTGTGAGTGATGCAGCGTTGTGTGACACCTTTGCAGCGGTTGAGGCGGTGCGTGCTGATGTGTCGTTGACTTACTTCGAGTTCACGACGCTCGCAATCTTGAAATTGTTTGCAGATGCCAAACTCGATGTCGTGATCTTGGAAGTGGGCCTCGGCGGTCGTTTAGATGCGGTAAATATCATCGACCCCGATGTCGCGATTGTGACCAGTGTCGATCTTGACCACCAGCAGTACCTGGGTGACACACGCGAAAAAATCGGCTTCGAGAAAGCCGGTATTTTCCGCTCGCAGCGGGCAGCGATTTGTGGTGACCCCTCGCCGCCGCAGTCGCTGGTCGAGCATGCCAACGCTATTGACGCTGATCTTTGGTTGTTTGGTCGCGACTTCAATTACTCGGGCGATCGTCAGCAATGGAGCTATGGAGGCCGCGCAGTTCGACGACATGCGCTGGCCTACCCGAGTCTGCGCGGCGCAAATCAGCTGTTGAATGCCAGTGCAGCGTTAGCCGCGCTTGAGGTCTTGCGCGATCGTTTACCGCTTGGCGCGCAAGAGATTCGTGCCGGCCTGGTGTTGGTTGAGCTACCTGCGCGGTTTCAAGTGTTGCCGGGTCGGCCTGCGGTGATTCTTGATGTTGCGCATAACCCGCATGCAGCAGCAACGCTCGCACAAAACCTTGATCAGATGGGTTTCTTTCCTTACACCTACGCAGTGTTTGGTGCGATGTCCGATAAGGATATCAACGGCATGCTTCTGCATTTGAAAGACAAAATCGATCACTGGTATCTGTGCGACTTGCCCTTGCCGCGCGCGGCAAGTGCGGAATCGCTGGCGCACGCGTTGGATACCGCGGGCTTCATGGCGGGTACTGAAGGCGGCACTGAGCGCAGCGTTCAGTGCTTCGGAACGCCTGCAGAAGCCTACGCAGCTGCGCGGGATAGCGTAGGCGAGAATGATAGAATCGTCGTCTTCGGATCCTTCCTCACGGTGGCCGGTGTGATGGCGGCGCGCGCGGCGCAGTAGTCGACATCTCTATCGTCCTACTCACTTAGATTTATGGGTTTGTTTTCATTCGGTGGCAACGCACAGCAGGACGCTGACGACGAGCAGCCGCCGGTTCGACCAAGGCGCAGCGCCAGAGCGCCGGAAGAAGAGCCGATGGATCCGATGCTGCCGGAGAAGAAGCGTGCTCGCCGTCGCTTGATCGGAGCAACCGCTCTGGTGCTGGCGGCAGTGATTGGGCTGCCGATGATTTTTGATTCCGAGCCGCGCCCCATCTCGCAAGACATTACGATTCAGATTCCGCCGCGCGATAAAGCACCGCCGATGAGCGCGAGCCCAATGCCGCTGCCGCCTGGGCCTATGGCGCCGGTCGAGCCGCCAGGTGCCAACTCGGCGACGAGCACCAACGCCGCTACGGTCGCGGCGAACACCAAGCCGGACACTAAGCCTGATACCAAGCAAGCAGATGGCACTACGGCCGCAACAGAGTCAGATGCTGCGGCCAGGGACAAGGCTGCGACAATCGCCGTGGGCGAGAAGCAGCGGGTCGATAGCTTGGTCGACAAGCCTGGCGCTACGCCTTCAGAAGCGACCAAGTCAGCCGACAAAGACAAGAGCCGCTACATCGTGCAAGTCGCGGCGGTATCGAGCAAGGCCAAGGTCGATGATCTGCTGCAGAAGCTGAAGCGCGGTGGTATCGAGGGCTACTGGCAGAAGGTGAATACCAAAGAAGGCGAACGTTTTCGGGTACGTGTGGGGCCTTTCGCTAGCCGCGATGAGGCCGAGAAGATGGCCAAGCGTATCGACAAACTCGGTCTTCCGGGTACGATTCAGGCGATTTAAGACAATTCGGCCAGTTGGCCGCCGAGTAATCTGAGGGAGCCCACCATGTGTGGCATTGTTGGTGTTGTTTCGCACAGCCCAGTGAATCAGCTGATCTACGACGCCTTGCTACTGCTGCAGCATCGTGGTCAGGATGCGGCCGGCATTGCGACCAACCACGGCAGTACTTTCAGCATGTACAAGGCCAATGGCTTGGTGCGTGACGTTTTCCGGACGCGTAACATGCGCTCGCTGCCGGGTAACTCTGGCATCGGCCAATGTCGTTATCCGACCGCCGGTTCTTCCAGCGAAGAGGAAGCGCAGCCGTTTTATGTGAATGCGCCATTCGGCATCACGCTGGCTCATAACGGCAACCTGACCAACGCCGAGCAGCTGAAGATTGATCTGTTCAAGAACGATCGCCGCCATATCAATACCGATTCCGATTCCGAAGTCTTGTTGAACGTTCTCGCGCACGAGATACAGCAATGCTCCAGTGGTTTGTCGCTGGATCCTGCTGCCATTTTCAACGCCGTCTCGACCCTGCACAAGCGTGTACGCGGCTCGTATGCGGTAGTTGCACAGATTGCGGGCTACGGCATGCTGGCTTTCCGTGATCCTTACGGCATACGTCCGTTGTGCATCGGCTTTGCCGATACCGAGATGGGTCCGGAGTATCTGGTTGCGTCTGAATCTGTAGCGTTGGAGGGACTGGGCTTTCACTATTTGCGTGATGTGATGCCGGGTGAGGCCATCTTCATTGATAACGACGGCAAGCTCTACAACCAGCAATGCGCTGACAACTCGACGCTCAATCCGTGCGCGTTCGAATTTGTTTATCTGGCGCGACCTGACTCGGTGATTGACGGCGCATCGGTGTATGCCACGCGTCTCAAAATGGGCGAGTACCTGGCCGAGAAGATACGACGCGAAATTCACTCGGGTGAGATCGATGTTGTGATGCCGATCCCGGATTCGTCGCGTCCGGCGGCAATGCAACTCGCACTGAAACTCGGTATCGAGTACCGCGAGGGCTTCATCAAAAATCGCTATATCGGCCGCACGTTTATCATGCCGGGTCATAGCGTGCGCCGAAAGTCAGTGCGCCAGAAGCTGAACGCAATCGGTTCCGAATTTAAAGGCAAGAGCGTTTTGCTGGTGGATGACTCGATCGTGCGCGGCACCACCAGTCGCGAAATCGTACAAATGGCGCGGGATTCTGGCGCGCGTCGTGTAATTTTTGCCTCTGCTGCGCCGCCGGTGAAATTCCCCAACGTGTATGGTATTGACATGCCGACCCGTGGTGAGTTAATCGCTTCCGGCCGCAGCGAAGAAGAAGTTTGTCGCGAGATCACCGCTGATGCGCTGGTGTATCAAGACATCGAAGCGATGAAACAATCGATCTCCGACGTGAACCCGGCGCTCAAGCGTTTCGAGGCCTCTTGCTTCGACGGTCACTATGTGACCGGTGATATCTCGATGGATTATCTGGACCGTGTCGAGTACGCCCGTGCTCACCCGAAAATCGTTGCTGAGGATATCGTCCGCACACAGCTCAACCTGAATCTCGCGCGTGCCGAGTAAGTGTAGGCGCGACGTTCATGGATAAAACACGTCAATTCGGTTTCACCACCACGATTCTGCATAGCGACCGGCAAAAGAATATCGAGCACGGCTCGCTGCATAAGCCTATTCATACGGCAGTCGCGTACGGCTATAAAGATGCGCGCGAGCTGGCTGACGTCTTCCAAGGCAAGAAGCTTGGATATCGCTACGGTCGTCAGGGTAATCCGACCGTCTCAGCGCTGGAAGACAAGATCACTCGCATGGAGGGTGGTCTGGTCACGCTATGCTTTTCTACCGGCATGGCGGCGATTGGTGCGTTGGTACAGGGTCTGCTGCGTGCGGGTGATCATGTGGTCTCTTCATCCTTCCTGTTCGGTAATACCAATAGCCTGTGGCAAACGGTTGAGCTGCAAGGCATGCCGGTATCGTTCGTCGATCCGACGGATGTGGCGAATGTTGACCGTGCATTGCAGCCGAATACGCGTTTGGTATTTGTTGAGACCATCGCTAACCCTCGTACTCAGATCGCAGATCTCGATCGTATCGGCGCTTTATGCCGTGAGCGCGGTATTTTGTACGTGGTCGACAACACCATCACCTCGCCTTATCTGTTTCAACCGAAAACGGTGGGCGCAAGTTTGGTGATCAACGCGTTGACTAAATCAATTGCGGGTCACGGTAATGTGCTGGGCGGTAGCCTGACTGACACCGGTTTATTCGACTGGACGCAGTTTCCGAATATTGCACCGAGCTACAAGCGCTTCCCGCCGCAGAACTGGGGCATTGCGCAGCTACGTGCGAAAGCGCTGCGCGATTTTGGTGGTGCGCTCGGCCCCGAGGCCGCGCATCATATTGCGGTGGGTGCGGAGACCATGGCATTGCGTATCGAGCGCGAGTCGTCGAATGCGTTAGCGCTTGCGAAGATGCTTGATGCGGACGATCGTGTGGCGGCGGTGTATTACCCCGGCTTGCCACATCACCCGCAGCACGCGATTGCCACTCAATTATTTCGAGCCTATGGCGGCATACTCAGCTTTGAGTTGAAATCCGGTATCGATTGCTTCGATTACATGAACCGGCTTCAAGTTGCTATCCGGGCCAGCAATCTTGGTGATACCCGCACCTTGGTGATACCTGTCGCGCACACGATTTTTCATGAGATGGGTCCGGAACGACGCGCATCGATGGGCATTGCAGAATCGTTGATTCGTATCTCGGTGGGCATCGAAGAGACTGAGGACCTGCTGCAGGATTTTCAGCAAGCGTTTAGCTAACTACGGGCCCAGCGTGCTCGCCGCTTTTCGGCTGAACACGCTCACGCCTTCCGGCATCTCGAATGCCACCATCCGGTCCAGCAGCTTGCTGATGTCCGTTTCAATCATGAGTAGCGCATGATGTGCCGGCTTCAAAAAACCTGCGTCACGCTGCTTGTCCAGCAGCCGTACCAGGTCATCGTAAAAACCTAGAGTGTTCAGCAGCCCGACCGGTTTGCGGTGATAACCCAGCTGCAGCCAGGTCATCACTTCGAATAACTCTTCCAGCGTACCAATGCCACCGGGAAGCGCAACGAAGCCGTCGGCTAATTCAGCCATCAAGGCTTTACGCTCGTGCATGTCTTTCACCACATGCAGCTTCGTCAGACGCGCGTACCCGACTTCGCTATCCATCAATGCGCTGGGAATGACACCAGTAACTTCAGCACCCGCCGCCAGCGCTGCATCGGCAACAACACCCATCAAGCCCACATGGCCGCCGCCATACACCAGCGACATACCGCGTCGTGCGATGTCTTGTCCAAGCGCTCGCGCAGACTCGGCATAGACGGCATCATGACCCGTGGCCGAGCCACAGTAAACGCACAGGCGTTGAATATGTGCGGGCATGTCTAGGGATTACTCCGCTCGCTTATTGGTTTGCCTTCACGCAGGTCCTTTGCGGCAGCGCCGATGACCAGTCGTGTACCGGCGATGCGATCATGAAGAAATTGTCGATCCGGATCGAGACGACTGGTCAGCGCCCACAGCGCCGCGCTCAGCATCGGTAGCAGCAACAGCATGGCACCTTGTGCATTGATCCACCAAGCGAGCGCGAGACCAGGCAGGAACCACAGCCATGCCAATGCGTATCGAAGCAGCGCGCGCGGCCAGCGCAGCGCTTGTCCATTCCGCATCACCACTCGTACCCGCCAGGTTTTCATGGCCAGTGTTTGCCCGCCGTGCGTCCAGAACCAGCCGAAGTAAATCGCCAGCACAATGAATTGCCACACCTGCTGCGCATGCCTGAGTGCCAGCGCGTGGCGCTGCTGCAGCAGTGTCGAGAACAACCATCCCGCGATGAACACCACGCCGAACAGCAGCATGGCCTCGTACACCATGCAGAGCAATCGGTTCTTCAGTGGTGCTGTGGGCAAGCTTATGGGCAGGATGTCCGGCATGGGATCGGGCAGGGCATCGGGCGAGGTGGTTGACGCGGGGTCGGCGGTGGTCATGTCGGCAGCGGCGGAGGGGTTCGCGGCGCATTGTAAGCGCAGCGCGCCGGTGGCTTGAATTGCCCGATTGGCAATGCCTCAGCTGCCCGGCAGATACGGGTGTGTATTGAAGGTCGAGACTGCAGGCCAAAACGCTTGATTTCATTGGCTTTTTTAAAAGAATTTTCTTGACCTTATTGCTGCAACGCATTAACTTATGCGCTCCCTCGCCACCGCGAGGGATATTTTTTCCCTGTTCCGCGCGGCCCATAACGCCGCGCGGCGATAGGAAGGTTTTTCGGGCGTCGCTGCGCCCAACTACGTTGTTTGCTCTAGCCCACGCCAAAAGCGTGAGGTGTCGCCAGCAGCGGCACAAGGCGGAAGCTGAACGAAGTGCACTCAGCGCCGGTTTGAACTGCGCCAGCCGCGCAGGACGGATCGACGTAAACGCACGCTCAAGGGATGCTTCACGGGTGCCACTGTCTCCGTCACCGCGAGGGGAGAGCATCCGATCAATTTCCTATGGACCTTGAAAGGACAGTAATGTCTTCCGAAATCACCGGCGCCGAGATCGTCGTGCGCTGTCTTGCCGAAGAGGGCGTCGAACATGTGTTCGGCTATCCCGGCGGCGCAGTTCTCTATATCTACGACGAGATTTTCAAGCAGGATAAGTTTCGCCATATTCTGGTCCGCCACGAGCAGGCGGCAGTGCATGCGGCGGATGCCTACTCGCGTAGTTCGAATAAAGTGGGTGTGTGTCTCGTGACCTCCGGTCCGGGTGTGACCAATGCCGTGACTGGCATTGCGACTGCGCATCTCGATTCAATACCCATGGTGATCATCACCGGGCAGGTGCCGACCCACGCCATTGGTCTGGACGCCTTCCAGGAGTGCGACACCGTGGGCATTACCCGCCCCTGCGTCAAACATAACTTCCTTGTGAAGGATGTGAAAGACCTGGCATCGACGATGAAGAAGGCGTTCTACATCGCGACTACCGGTCGTCCTGGGCCGGTGCTGGTTGATATCCCGAAAGACATCACGATCGCGAAGACGACCTACGAGTATCCGAAGTCGGTCGAGATGCGCTCGTACAAACCGGTTGATAAAGGTCACGCCGGTCAAATTCGTAAAGCGGTACAGCTGCTGCTGACCGCAGAGCGGCCGATGATCTACACCGGCGGTGGTGTGATCTTGTCGGATTCCGCGCCTGAGCTGAACAAATTAGTGGATAAGCTCGGCTACCCCTGCACCAACACCTTGATGGGCTTGGGTGCTTATCGCGCTTCGAGCGATAAATTCGTCGGCATGCCCGGCATGCATGGCACCTACGAAGCCAACATGGCGATGCAGCACTGCGATGTACTGATTGCGATTGGTGCGCGCTTCGATGACCGTGTGATCGGAAACCCGAAACACTTTGCAACACTGCCTCGCAAGATTATTCATATTGATATCGATCCCTCATCGATCTCGAAGCGAGTCAAGGTCGATATCCCGATCGTTGGCAACGTCAAAGAAGTCTTGCAGGAGTTGCTGGCGCAGCTCGATGCTTCAGACATCAAGCCGAATGCAACGGCGCACGAAGCATGGTGGAAGCAAATCAATGAATGGCGCAAGCGAGAGTGCTTGAAGTACGCGCTGGCAGATGATCTGATCAAGCCGCAGATGGTGGTAGAGAAGCTTTGGGAGGTCACCAAAGGTGATGCTTACGTCACCTCAGATGTTGGCCAGCATCAGATGTGGGCGGCCCAGTACTACGGCTTTGATAAACCGCGTCGCTGGATCAACTCTGGCGGCTTGGGCACGATGGGTGTGGGTTTGCCGTATGCGATGGGTGTGCAGATGGCCAACCCTGATGCGACTGTCGCTTGTATTACTGGCGAGGCATCGATACAGATGTGCATCCAAGAGCTTGCTACCTGCAAGCAGTACCACCTGACGCCCAAAATCATTTTGCTGAACAACCGCTATCTCGGCATGGTGCGGCAGTGGCAAGAGATCGACTACGACTCACGCTACTCCGCGTCGTACATGGACTCATTGCCGGACTTCGATAAATTGGTGGAGTCGTTCGGCCATGTCGGTGTCACCATCAGCAAACCGGGCGATGTCGAGGGCGCGCTACGTGATGCCTTCGCCATGAAAGACAAACTGGTGTTCATGAACTTCATCACCGATCAAGGTGAAAATGTGTGGCCGATGGTCAAGGCAGGCAAAGGTCTGACCGAGATGCTGCTTGGCTCGGAGGATCTGTAATGCGCCATATCATTGCAGCCTTACTTGAGAACGAAGCGGGCGCGCTGTCTCGTGTGGTAGGCCTGTTCTCTGCACGCGCCTACAACATCGAGACGCTGACGGTAGCGCCGACCGAGGACCCGACGCTCTCGCGCATGACCATCGTCACTTCAGGGTCAGACGATGTGATAGAGCAAATCACCAAGCACCTGAATCGATTGATTGAGGTGGTCAAGGTGGTGGATCTTACCGAGGGCGCGCATATCGAGCGTGAGCTGATGCTCATCAAGGTGCGCGCTGTCGGCAAAGAGCGTGAAGAGATGAAGCGGACAACCGATATTTTCCGTGGCCGTATCATCGACGTCACCGAAAAGACTTACACCATTGAGCTTACCGGTAACAAGTCTAAACTCGACGCCTTTATTGATGCGATTGATCGCACAGCTATTCTGGAAACTGTGCGCACCGGTGGATCGGGCATCGGACGCGGCGAGCGCATCCTCAAAGTTTAAACCTCACTACCATTACTTTTTTACGGGAACATCATGAAAGTTTTCTACGACAAGGACTGCGACCTCTCGCTCATCAAAGGTAAGAATGTCGCGATCATCGGCTATGGCTCACAGGGTCATGCGCATGCACAGAACCTGTCGGAATCCGGCGTTAATGTCGTCGTGGGGCTGCGCAAAGGTGGTTCGACATGGACCAAGGTCGAGAAAGCCGGCCTCAAGGTTGCCGAGGTCAATGATGCGGTGAAGTCCGCCGACGTGGTGATGATTCTGCTTCCCGACGAGAACATTGCCCAGGTATACAAAGAGAATGTTGAGCCGCATGCCAAGCAGGGCGCTGTACTCGCGTTCGCACACGGTTTTAATGTGCACTACGGCCAGGTGATTCCGCGTGCTGATCTGGATGTGATCATGATTGCGCCGAAAGCCCCCGGCCATACCGTACGCTCCACTTACACCCAAGGCGGTGGCGTGCCGCATCTGGTGGCCGTATACCAGGACAAATCAGGCATGGCGCGCAACATCGCACTGTCCTATGCGATGGCCAACGGCGGTGGCCGCGCCGGCATCATCGAGACCAACTTCCGCGAAGAGACCGAGACCGATCTGTTCGGCGAGCAGGCCGTGCTGTGCGGCGGCACGGTTGAGCTGATCAAGGCAGGTTTCGAGACGCTGGTCGAAGCCGGCTACGCGCCTGAGATGGCCTACTTCGAGTGCTTGCACGAGCTCAAGCTGATTGTTGATTTGATTTATGAAGGCGGCATCGCCAACATGAATTACTCGATCTCGAATAATGCCGAATACGGCGAATATGTCACCGGCCCGCGTGTGGTGACGGACGCTACCAAAGAAGCGATGCGTCAGTGCCTGAAAGATATTCAAACCGGCGAATACGCCAAGAGCTTTATTCTCGAAAATCGCGCAGGCGCACCGACCTTGCTATCGCGTCGCCGTCTGAATGCCGAGCATGAGATTGAGATCGTGGGTGAGAAACTGCGGGCGATGATGCCTTGGATTGCTAAAAACAAGTTGGTCGATCAGTCGAAGAACTAAGTAGCTAATTAGTTCTATCGGCATCATGCGGGAAGCGCTTGCAGGCGCTCCCCGCACTTGTCCTGAAAGCCCTAAAAGCCATCCTAAGGGATGGCTTTTATATTTACAGAGTGACGATCTCTTCACGCATGGACATCCATTCATCCCAGTCCAGCATCAAATCCCACTCTTCGCTTACTTCGGTAACACGGCAAGTGGCAGCAGTACTCTCGGATTTTGGTACCGTCAAGTTCAACGTAATACTTCGTTTGAGAGAAAATCCACCGGCGCTAGCCTTTTTGCTATTTCCGGGGTTGGGCGTGAGAGGGATTTCCAACTGCGGACGTGGCGGCAATTCATTCCTCGGTACCCCGACGTCGACCGGATCAGCCAAAAGACGCTCAGTATTAGCGTAGTGCGTTCCCTGCAAGATAAACTGATCAGAGAAAGTATCAGTATTGCTGACCCTGTTGGCTTGGAATGAAGTCTGTGCAAGATCATTGGCTCCGGATGAGGTTACTGAATACTGGTCTTGATTCTGGAACTGCGTTCGAGAAAAACTACCGACGTCACCGAATAGTGTCTGTGATTCCAAACCCGAGATGATTTGAATTGCGCGTTCAGATCCAGCCCATCGAGTTCGCGCGCTTGCCCATTTTCCGTATTCATCGTGCGATAACTTTTTTGGATTCTCTCTTCGCTTGTCTTCAATCTGACTGAATTCAGTGTCAACTACACCACCCGTAGATAATTCAAATCGACTACCGCGCACCAAATCTTTGACATGCTGCGAGTAGAACTGCGAAAATACCGCGGGTAATGAAACCTCATGCACGGGTTTTCTGGCATCACATAAAGGCATTGCACTCAAGAGTGAGTCAGCTTGATTGGTTAGTTCTTGCTCGGTATCTGTTAGCGGCTTGTCGCCGCCGATAAAGGGTGATGGTTTTGGAAAACTATGCGTTGATGATCCTCGGATGTGTGCGCCTTGGTGAATCTGGTCAATCACACATCCCTTCGGCATGGCTTGCTGAAAGTAACGTAGATCGGCAAGGCTGTGGTGTATCTCGTCGATTGCGTTCACGTCTTTGTACTTCGTA
>Ga0194118_10000617_pt1 | contig 57749 bp, 46 predicted proteins | sample TA2MahsurfametaG_2_FD_148662 | JGI IMG/M metagenome (GOLD analysis project Ga0194118, IMG submission 148662) | Freshwater microbial communities from Lake Tanganyika, Tanzania - TA2015013 Mahale N5 surface | ecosystem: Environmental > Aquatic > Freshwater > Lake | place: Tanzania: Lake...
CAAACCCCGGATCGTCCGGCGGTCGTCCGCGAATTTCGCTGCGCCTGATGATTTCGCTGCTTTATCTGAAGCACGCCTTCAACGAAAGCGACGAAGGGGTGGTTGAGCGCTGGAGCGAAACGCCCACTTGGCAATACTTTTCCGGGTTCGCATATTTCGAGCACCGCTTGCCCTGTGACCCCACTACGCTGATCAAGTTTCGTAAAGCAATCGGCGAAGAAGGAGTGGAGGAGTTGCTCGCGCAGACCATCAATGTGGCGCTCAACCTGAAACTGATCAGCCCCAAGCATCTCGAAACCGTGATCGTGGACACCACGGTGCAGCCCAAAGCGATCGCGCATCCCACTGACTCGAAACTGCTTGAGGTCGCTCGCGACAAACTCGTCGAGATCGCCAAAGAGAACGCGATCCCGCTTAAGCAAACGTTTGCGAAAGAAGGCAAAGCACTGAGGTTTCAGGCGGGCCGATATGCGCACGCCCGACAGTTTCAGCGCATGCGCAAAGCGGTCAAGCGGCAGAGCACGATTGTGCGCAAGCTCCACGCTGCCATCGAGTCGAAGATGACTACGCTGAGTGAAGCAGTGAAAGGGGCGCTGGCTGCACCGCTCGCCAGAGCCCAACAACTGATTTCGCAGGCTCGCACCCGCCGACCTAAGAAGCGCGGAGCGGAGCAAGGATCGTCGACACCCAAGATTTACAGCTGGCACGCGCCGGAAGTGGCCTGCATCAATAAGGGCAAGGCGCTTACGCCCTATGAGTTCGGTGCGAAGGTGAGCATTGCGACCAGCGTGCAAGGTAATTTGATCGTAGGTGCGCGAGCGTTCGGCGGCAATCCGTTTGATGGGCACACGCTTGCCGAGCAGCTGGAACAAACAACGATCCTGCTTCAAGACCGCGCCATCAAGCCGGGCACGGTGTATGTCGACCTGGGGTATCGCGGCGTCGATCACGATAATCCCGGCGTTCGGATCAATCATCGCGGCAAGAAGCGGAGATTGAACGAAGCCGAACTGCGGCTGCTCAAACGCCGTCAATCGATTGAGCCCGTGATCGGGCACCTGAAGCATGACCACCGAATGGATCGGTGTCATCTGAAGGGTGAAACCGGTGACCGGATTCACGCCGTGTTGTGCGCAGCCGGGTACAACATTCGTTGGCTGCTGAGGATGATCGTGAAAAAAGGCCTCGGCCTTTTTTTGTGCCTTGTATTTGGAGCGCTCTATTTCGCGGTGCGGTTGATGCGCGGACATGGGGGCGACGATTTCAGAGCCTCAAATCGGCAATTTGCGGTAGGTGCGGCTTGAAAAGCGATTTTTCAGGGACGACTACTTCAGAGATTCGCGACCGCAGAAATCGTAAAAACAGGAGTCCTTGATTCCGGGCTTCAGGAGTGTCTTGCAGCGGGGCGTCGCTGCACCGGGCTTGCCATTAATGTGCGTCGGATTCAGCGACATCGGCGCGGAAATTTCTGGATCGATTCGCTCGCATTTCGACGTGAGGTGGTGGTAACCGGTTGGACATTCAATGCCGTGATCGTGTTTCTGGACGATCTGGTGGTTTATCGTGCGTTCGGTGGACAGCCCAGACTTGAAGAAATATCGGCAACCAGGAATCCGCTGGGACCGCTTCAAGCCTGGGGTGATTCGGTGGGCGGAGCGCTGCTGAGATAAGCGGCAAGCGTTTATCAATTTTAAAATATATCATTAATAATCATGTACTTACTATTATTTCATCAAGCATGTTCTTACTTGTGAAAACACTTTCTTATTTACAAGGGGGTAATTCAACGCTAATCCGGGATTTGCAAGAATTGCACAAAAATAATTAAAACTGATAAATTCCGGGTCCGTCGTTATTTACTCGGACTAAACCATCATGGCTCGTAGTTACGAAGCAATCAAAAAGCAGATCGCGCGTCTCGAAGCGCAAGCTAAAGCGCTTGAATCAGCCCGCGACTCTAAAAAAGCCAAATCGATTGAACGCGTGAAAGCGCTGATGAAGAAACTGGGCGTGTCGGCTCAGGATCTTGCGGCGGCAGGACCGCGTGCAAAATCAGCCGTCAAGGGACGTCGTCGCGCAGCGCCGAAAGCCGCATCAACCGTCGCACCGAAATATCGCGATCCCGACACCGGCGCCACCTGGACCGGGCGTGGTCGTCCGCCGGTGTGGCTGGCACAGAAGTTGGCCCAGAACCACACCAAGGAAGAGTATTTAATCTCGCCGGCGCCTGCTGCGGTCTGAAGCGCGGGTTGTTGGATTGCCCAGCGGTCGTTGGCTGGGCAATCTGGTGGGCCCCCCGGGAGTCGAACCCGGCACCAACGGATTATGAGTCCGCTGCTCTAACCAACATGAGCTAGAGGCCCGAATCCGCCATTGTAGACCGAGCGGGACGTGCGGCGACTGACTGCGCAAACATTATCCCTCCAGTGATCTCGCACGCACTCGACGCTGGTGGAGATTGTTCGCGGCAAGCGCGCCCACCACCAGCGCCGCGCCAACCAATTCAATTGCTGAAAACTGCGCGCCCAGCGCGGCCAATACCGCGAACGCAACCACCGGTGTGAGATTGCTGAGCAGCACTGAGTTCAATGTGCCAATACGGCGCAGGCTGATATTCCAGAGAAATATCGCCACCAGCGCACCGAATATCGCCAGAAACGCTATTTTCCCGATCAGAACGCGGTCGGGTTCAACCGGGAAATAGGTTGCACCCAGGCCGTGGGCCAGCAACCAGACGGGCGTCGCGGCGACCACGCCAAACAGACAGGTTAACGCAGAGATTCGGGCGCTCGACCAGTGCGAGATGGCACCTGTGGAGAGCGAGTAGGTGACCCAGGCAATTGACCCCAAAAACACCAGACAATTGCCCGCCAGTTCTTCAAGTGTGATGCTGGCGTTGGCATTGAGTGCCTGACCGCCGCGAGTCACCACCAGCAGCACCCCGAAAAACGCCACCGCCACGCACACCAATGTGAAGCGCTCGGGGCGGCGCCGCTGCAGCAGCCACTGCGCAAGCACGGCGATGGCCGGTTGCAGCGCGCCAATGATCGCCGCTGACTCAGGGCGTGTGAGCGACAATCCCGCGAACACCAGCATCACCGAGCCGGCAATACCAATTCCGCCAGCCACCGACAGCACACGATAGTGGCCGGCAGGAGACACCGCGGGCCAGCCTTCCTTCCAGACGAGGAAGGCAACAAACCCCACCATGGCAAGCACGTAGCGGAGTAGGCCGAGCGTGTAGCCATCGACCTGCTCGAGCACCTGTTTGCCGATAGGTATCTGCAATCCCCAGATCAGCACCGCACCGAGCGCTGCGGCAAGCCCCGCCCCGAACCCGCTCGCGGACTTCACGGATCAGGCAGGTGGCAATGCGCGGCAACGCATCGGCTAAGTGGAGCGTTACTGCCCTTCCAGGAAACTCTTCAGCTTGTCGGCGCGCGTCGGGTGGCGAAGTTTACGAAGCGCTTTTGCCTCAATCTGGCGGATGCGCTCACGTGTGACATCAAACTGCTTGCCCACTTCTTCAAGGGTATGGTCGGTGCTCATTTCAATGCCAAACCGCATGCGCAGCACCTTGGCCTCGCGCGGCGTGAGCGAATCAAGCACCTCCTTGACCACATCGCGCATTGACCCATGCAGCGCCGCGTCCGCAGGCGCGAGCGTCGTGGTGTCTTCGATGAAATCACCCAGATGAGAATCGTCATCGTCGCCGATCGGTGTTTCCATCGAAATCGGCTCTTTGGCGATTTTCAAAATCTTGCGGATTTTGTCCTCAGGCATTTCCATGCGCGTGGCAAGCATCGCGGGATCGGGTTCCTGTCCGGTTTCCTGAAGAATCTGTCGGCTGATCCGGTTCATCTTATTGATCGTTTCGATCATATGAACCGGAATACGGATGGTTCGCGCCTGATCCGCAATGGATCGCGTAATTGCCTGACGGATCCACCAGGTGGCGTAGGTGGAAAACTTGTATCCGCGCCGGTATTCGAACTTATCGACCGCTTTCATCAGGCCAATATTGCCTTCCTGGATCAGGTCGAGAAATTGCAGACCCCGGTTGGTGTATTTCTTGGCGATTGAAATGACCAGACGCAGATTCGCCTCGGTCATTTCGCGCTTGGCCTTGCGCGCGAGCGCTTCGCCTGTGGTCATGCGCTTATTGATCTCTTTGAGATCGGACAGCGGCAACACGACGCGCGCCTGCAGGTCGATCAGTTTCTGCTGCTGGTCTTGAATCGCGGGAACATTGCGCGTGAGCACCTGCTGCCAGGCCGCGGGCTTGGCGAGTTCACCACTGACCCAGTTCAGATTGGTTTCGTTGCCCGGGAACGATGCGAGGAAATGCTCGCGCGGCATGCCGACCCGGCGCACACAGATTTCAGCGATCGAGCGCTCGAGCTTGCGCACTTCTTCAACCTGACTGCGCAGCGTATCGCAGAGCTTTTCAACGATCTTTGCCGTAAAGCGGATCGTCATCAGCTCATCTTGAATTTCGGTTTGCGCTTTCAGATAGGACTTGCTCTGGTAGCCGTCTTTTTCAAAGGCCACCCGCATCCGGTCAAAACCCGAACTGATCAGTTCGAACTTGGCCAGCGCGTCACGCTTGAGTTCTTCGAGCCGCGCGGTATTGGCGCCACCGCTGTCGCCCTCTTCGTCTTCAAAATCAGCCTCTTCAGCCGGAGCGGGCGCAGCGACGAATTCAGCCTCTTCAGCGTTCGGATCGATCAGGCCGTCGACAACTTCATCAATTCGCATCGTACCGGCGCGAATGCGCTCGGCATGGTCGAGCACTTCCTTGATGGTGGTCGGGCAGGCAGAGATCGCCTGGATCATGTGCTTGAGACCATCTTCGATTCGCTTGGCGATTTCGATTTCGCCTTCGCGGGTAAGCAGTTCGACCGAGCCCATCTCGCGCATGTACATGCGCACAGGGTCGGTGGTACGGCCAAACTCTGAGTCCACCGTGGACAGCGCCGCCTCGGCTTCTTCTTCGGCGTCGTCGTCCGAACTTGCCACCGGCGTGGTGTCAGCCATCAGCAGGGTTTCGGCATCGGGCGCCTGGTCGTAGACCGCGATGCCCATGTCGTTGAAGGTGCTGACGATTGATTCGATCGCCTCGGCTTCGACCAGATCTTCGGGCAGGTGGTCGTTGATTTCGGCGTAAGTAAGGAAGCCGCGTTCCTTGCCGAGCTTGATCAGCGTCTTGAGGTTGTTGCGGGTGGCCTCGCGCTGCTCTTCGGTAATGCCCGAGCGGCCGCCCAGTTCCTTCAGCAGCTGCTTCTCTTTTGCGCGACTGCCGCGCCTGGTCGCCTTGGTTGGCGCAACGGGAACCTCGGGGATGGCTTCAGCTTCGCTCTCGGCATCATCGAATGACTCAACCTGATCGCCCGTGTCGGCACTGTCGTCAAGTTCCTCTTCGCTGTCGGGGCGTGAACCTGCCTTGGCGGGCTTGGCCGACTTGGTCGATGCGGTTGATTTCGCGCCTGCTGCGGCGCGCTTCGAAGCGGAGGCTGCAGCGGGTGTTGTCAAAGCTGCCTTCGACTCGCCAGCCGCTTTCGCCGACGCAACTTTGCCGGTGCTGGCACCAGCAGGTTTGACCTCGGACGCCTTGGCCACCGCAGCTTTCGCTGGTGTCGCCTTAGCCGGGGCTGGGTTGTCAGGCACGGCAGCCGTAGCGCGGGTGTCGGGCTTGTCGGAAACCCCTAGCTTGGCAGTGGCAATAGGCTTTGCCGGCGCGGCCGCAGGCTTGGTGGACACGGCGCTGCTGGTTGCCTTGGAGGCGGCTGCCGGTGCCGGCTTGGCGACCGGTTTCGGCGCCTGCTTTGCAGCGGATTTGGCTTCGGTCTTGGCTGACGCAGCAGCAGGCTTGGCGACGGGCTTTGCCGCGGCAACCGGGGCGGCCTTCTTCAAGGTGGGGGCCGCTGATTTCGCCGGTGCCTTGGCGGCGGCCTTGATGGCGGCCTTCGGAACAACCTTCGGGGCAACCTTGGCGGCGGGCTTGTGCGACGCCTTGGATGCAGCGGGCTTCACGGCCTTGGCCGGCGCTTTGGGGGCGGGTCGGGCGACCTGCTTGGCGGGCTGCTTGGCCACAGGTTTAGCCACAGGTTTAGCCACAGGTTTAGCCACAGGTTTAGCCGCGGGTTTAGCCGCGGGTTTAGCCGCGGGTTTAGCCGACGCTTTGGTCGACGCCTTGGCAGGCGCTTTGGATGGCGCACGGGCTGATGCGGCAGCGGAGGCCTTCTGTGCCGGCAGTTTGGCGGTGCTGCGTGCCGTTCCCTTCGCAGCCGATTTGACCGCGGCCTGGGCAACCGTACGCGCCCCCTTGGCGGAGGCCGCGCTGGCCGCAGGGCTCACCGACTTTTTCGTGCCAGCAGACCGGCTGCCAAGCCCCCTGCCGACACTCGCCGCCGCGCGTGCAGACGGCTTGGAACCTGCTCGAGCCGCAACCGTCTTTTTCGCATTCGCCTTGCTCATCAACACTCTCCCCGCTAGCCTGTATACGATCGTCCGAAACGTGCGTGCCCGCCAATCCGGTAGCCCGGATCCCCCATCAGCTGGTAGCCCGGATCCCCATCAGCCGGGAGCCCGGGTCCCTTCCCCGATCCTTCCCCGGATCCTTCCCAAGTTCCCATGCAGACCCAGCCAACACTCTTAAAGGCTCAAACGCAAATTCCGTGAAGAAAACCGATCAGTCTACCACTGCTCGGGTCATCTTGAGGAGTTCGCCGTAACGCGCGCGCGCCTCATCGCTGGTGATGCCCGCTGCAACAAGCTGATCGATCTGTTGCCTTGCCCACCGGCTGCGCAACTGCCCCAGCGCACCATCCAGCTCCATTGAAGCTTCGTCGGTACTCAGCTCGGCAAGTCCCGCCGCGTCGGCGCCACCCGCACGCTCAAGTCTCGCCACCTCGGTTGCATCGCTCGAACGCAGGCTCTCGCAGACACTTGCAAAGGTGCTGCCAGGTGGCAGGCTTGCAATCGCGCGGATCCAGTCGGCAAGCCCCGCTGGCAGCCATGTCTGCCCGGCGTCGAGGGAAGCTGCCAACGCCGGGTGAAGCGCCAGCAGCAACCGGGCGCGCGCCTCCAGATCGGGGGCGGCGGCAGGAATCCGGATCCGCGGCGCGTCGTGTCGATACCCATGCCGAGGCGACTCGCCGCCACGCGAGTCGCGTCCGCGTCCCTGGGACGCATCGCGCGCCTGACCGTCCCGACCTGTGCCTCGGAACGAACGGGTCTCAGGCCCTGCCGAGGATGCGCGCACGGCACCCCGGTCACCACCGCGGGCAGCAGCTGCGGGCGACAGAAACCGTTCAACTTCGGCTGCAGACAGCTGCGACAGCGCCGCCAGCCTGTGAATGAGCTGCAGCCTGAGCGCTGGCGCCGCCAGTTCAGCCATCAGGGGTTTGGCGTGAGCAAGCAGCATCGCGCGGCCCTCCGATGACCCGAGATCGACCTGTGCGGACAACTCGCGCAGCAGGACCTCGGACAACGGCACCGTTGACTTGAGTAAGTCGAGCCAGCCCTCGACGCCATGGTCGCGAACATAACTGTCCGGATCGTGCTCGGGTGGCAGATATAAAAAATCAATTCGACGCGTATCGGCCGTGTGCGGCAAACATACAGAAAGCGCGCGCGAGGCTGCCTTGCGGCCCGCTGCATCACCATCAAACGCGAACACCAGGCGTCCCGCAAGACGCACCAGCTTTCGAACATGATCGGGCGTGGTCGCCGTTCCGAGCGTGGCCACCGCGTTGCCCACGCCATGCTGGGCAAGCATCACCACATCCATATAGCCTTCGACCACCACCACGCAATCGTCGCGACGAATCGCCTCGCGGCCCTCGAACAGGCCGTAGATTTCGCGTCCTTTGGAAAACACCGGCGTCTCGGGCGAGTTCATGTACTTGGGCTCGCCGCTATCGAGCACTCGGCCGCCAAATCCGATCACCTGACCGCGCGCGTTCCGGATGGGAAACATGATGCGGTCGCGGAACCGATCGTATCGGCGCGATCGGCCAGGAGCCGCCTCCGGGCCCGACTCTTCAACCGCAGCATCGATTACCAGGCCCGCAGTGGCCAGTACCTCTGCCGCGTAGTCGGCGACCGCCGCTTCAAGGCCGCGCCACTGCGCCGGCGCATAACCGATTCCAAAGCGCGCCGCAGTCTCGCCATTGACCCCGCGCCCTTTGAGATAGTCGATTGCCCTGGGCGAATCTCTCAGCCGGGTACGGAAGTGTCTGGCTGCGGTGTCGAGGACGGCAAGCAGGCTCTGCGATTCCGATGCGGCCGCCGCAGCCGCCGCAGGGTCGAGTGGTCGCGACTCCGGCACGGTGAGGCCGGCCTCGCGGGCCAGGTCGCGGATCGCGTCAACATAGCCCAGACCCGCATGCTCCATCAGAAATCCAATCGCAGAGCCATGCGCGCCACAGCCGAAGCAGTGATAGAACTGTTTGGCGGGACTGACGGTAAATGACGGGGACTTTTCGCCGTGAAAGGGGCACAGGCCCAGGAAGTTGGCGCCCGCCCTGCGCAGCTTCACATGGCGACCGACAACATCAACGATGTCTACGCGGGCCAGCAGTTGCTGGATGAAGTCCTGCGGAATCACCCGGCAAGTTTAGCGCGCGAGCGGGGATTAGCGCGCGAGCCGGGACTTTACCTGGGCGGAAACTGCCGCCATATCGGCACGCCCGGCCAGTGCGGCACGCACCTGAGTCATGACCTTGCCCATGTCTTGCGGGCCCGCTGCGCCGGTAGCGGCAATGGCGGCTTCGATGGCGGCCTCGACCTGCGAAGCGTCCGCCTGCTCGGGGAGATAGCCAAGAAGGACGGTCAGTTCGAATTTTTCGCGGTCGGCAAGATCCTGTCTGCCACCCGCCTCGAACTGGGTGATGGAGTCACGACGCTGCTTGGCAAGCTTTTCAACGACCGAGGCGATCTGAGCATCATCAAGCGTAATGCGCTCGTCAACCTCACGCTGTTTGATGGCGGCGAGCAGCATTCGCAGCGCAGACAGGCGGTCGGCCGCGCGTGCCCGCATAGCCGATTTCATGTCTTCAGTGATTCGATCTTTCAGGCTCATCGTGACTTCTGCAGCCAGCAAAAATAGCGATACAACCGCTAGTGAAACTTGTCGCTAGCGGTTGCAAACAGCCCCATCAACACCGCTCAGTAGAGTTTCTTGGGCAGCATCTGGCTGCGAATGCGCTTGTAATGGCGCTTTACCGCAGCCGCCTTCTTGCGCTTACGCTCGGAGGTGGGCTTCTCATAGAACTCGCGAGCGCGAAGCTCGGTAATGATTCCGGCTTTCTCGATCGTTCGCTTAAAGCGACGTAGCGCCACATCGAACGGCTCGTTTTCCTTAACCCGGATGGTCGGCATTGAAAATCACCCCCTTTCAATCGAACCTGAAACTATACACAGATTCGATTATCCCAGTCAAAAAGCCAGACTGAGACGCCCACAGGATGATCAGCGGGCAATGGACTGGCCGGCCGCGTAACCCGACGCCCAGGCCCACTGAAAGTTGTAGCCACCGAGCCAGCCGGTGACATCGAGCACCTCACCGATGAAGTGCAGCCCGGGCACCCGCCGCGACTCAAGCGTGCGCGGATCCACCTCATCGGTTGACACCCCGCCCGAGGTGACCTCGGCCTTGCGATAGCCCTCGGTACCGGTCGGCTGGAGGGTCCAGCCCGACAGTTGGAGGGCGGCAGTCGCGAGTTCGCGCCGCCCAAGCTCGGCCAGTTTGCGATGCGCAGCCGCCTTGCCCAGCATGCGCTCGCTCCAGAGCGCAGCCAGGCGCCTGGGCAAACGATGGGCGAGCACGCTTGCAAGCGGCAACCGACCCGAGCGCTCGCGCTCGTCGGCCAGCCATCGGTTGGGCTCATCGCCCCCAAGCAGATCGATCTCGATCGCCCCCCTGGGTCGCCAGAAACTGGACACCTGCAGCACCGCAGGGCCAGACAGGCCGCGATGCGTGAACAGAAGGTCTTCGTCGAATACAGGCGAGTCACAGGCCCGGATCCTGACCGGCAGCGACACCCCGGCCAGCGCAACAAAGTCGGACCAGGCGGTCGGATCGAAGGTAAGCGGCACGAGCGCGGGGCGCGGTTCGACGATGCGATGCCCGAACTGGCGGGCAATGCGGTATCCCAGATCGGTGGCGCCAATCTTGGGAATGGACAGCCCGCCGGTTGCAACGGCCACCGCTCGCGCGCAGAACCGGCCCCGATCGGTATCGAGTTCAAACCTGGCGCCAGACGCATCGGCGGGCCGGTGGTGCAGCGCAATGAGCCCGCACGGACGTTGCTCATCGACAGATCCGGCTGCGCACTCGGCCGACAGCATCTCGATGATTCGCTCGGCCGAGTCATCGCAAAACAGCTGCCCCTTGTGCTTCTCGTGATAGGCGATCCGGTGCGCCCTGACCAGATCGATGAAGCGTGACGGCGGGTACGCGCGCAGCGCAAAACGCGCGAAACGCGGGTCGGCGCCCGTGAACCGGTCGAGCCGATCGCCTTCCAGATTGGTGAAGTTGCAGCGTCCGCCACCCGAGATGCGGATCTTTTCTGCGCGCCGGTCGCTGTGGTCGAGAAGCAGCACGCGTCGGCCGCGCTGGCCGGCCACTGCCGCGCACATCATGCCGGCCGCACCGCCGCCGATCACGGCCAGGTCATACAGGAGCGCTGAAGTCACCATGCAATACTACGCCGATGCGAATACTTGGCATCGAAAGCTCCTGCGACGAAACCGGTCTCGCGGTCTACTGTACCGAGCGGGGTTTGCTGGGGCAGGCGCTGCATTCTCAGGTCGACATGCATGAGCGCTACGGCGGCGTCGTGCCCGAACTCGCGTCGCGAGACCATGTGCGCCGAGTCGTTCCGCTGGCGCGTCAGGCTCTGGCCGACAGCGGGCTCACGATTGCCGATCTCGATGGCATCGCCTGGACCGAAGGCCCCGGCCTCGCGGGCGCGCTGCTGGTGGGTGCGGCGGTCGGTGCAAGCCTCGCCTGGGCACTGGGTCGTCCGGGAATCGGCGTCCATCACCTGGAGGGGCACCTGCTGTCGCCGCTGCTGGCCGATGATCCGCCGCCGATGCCCTTCACCGCGCTGCTGGTCTCGGGGGGGCACACCCAGCTGCTGGCCGTCGAGGGTCTGGGGCGCTATCGGCTGCTGGGCGACACGCTGGACGATGCGGCAGGGGAAGCCTTCGACAAGAGCGCAAAGCTGCTGGGCCTGGGCTATCCAGGCGGGCCAGCGCTGTCGCGACTCGCCGCCCAGGGCACACCAGCGCGGTTTCGACTGCCGCGGCCCATGCTCAATGACCCAGGGCTCGACTTCAGCTTCAGCGGCCTGAAAACGGCGGTTCGAACCCAGGTCGCGCGCGGCATTGGCAGTGAATCCGACCGCGCATCGCTCGCGTTGGAGGTTGAAAGCGCCATCACCGAGGTGCTGGCAGTCAAGGCGGTGCGCGCCTTGCACGATTCGGGCCACCGCAGGTTGGTGGTGGCCGGTGGGGTGAGCGCCAACCGCCAGTTGCGCGAGCGACTGGGGCAGGCAGCGCAGCGCGAAGGTTTTGGGGTGTGGTTCCCGCCGCCCGCCCTGTGCACCGATAACGGCGCCATGATCGCTTTTGCAGGAGCCCTGCGTCTTCAGGCGCTGGCCCGCTTAGGGCAGTTGCCTGCCGTGCCATGCGGGTTCACCGTCAAGCCCCGTTGGCCGTTACACGAACTTGAATGACCCGGCTGCCGGGGGTGCTTGCCCTGCAAGGCCTCGCGTCACCGGTTCCTGACCGGCCAGAGCCATGCAGCGCCGCGCACGCCCGATGCATCCCCGTGCAGCGGCGCAAGCAGTGGCGTGTCGACGCGGTCGGAGAACACATGGCGCGCCCAGCGCGCAGGGATCTGGTCATAGAGTTCGCGGATCGCGCTTAATCCGCCGCCCAGCACGATTGCATCCGGATCAACGATGTTGATCACCATGGCGAGCGCACGCGCTGCCCGGTCCACATAACGCTCGAAGCTGCGCCTCGCGTCGGGGTCGCCGTGACGCATCGCCGCCACTAATTCCGGGGTTGCCGCCAGACGGGGACTGCCGGGGTGTTCCTCATGGTGACGGGCAAGCCACCCTGGGCCGCTCAAAAACGTTTCGATGCAGCCCCGACGCCCACAGTAGCAGGCGGGCCCCGGCCATTCGAGCGCGGTCAACCTGGGGTCATCCGTGGCAGGCAAACGGTTATGGCCCCATTCGCCCGCAATTGCCATGCGACCGGTCATCGCGCGGCCGTCGATCACCAGTGCGCCGCCCACGCCGGTGCCAAGAATGACGCCAAAGACCACGTGTGCGCCGCGCGCCGAACCGTCACTCGCCTCGGACACCGCGAAGCAGTTCGCATCGTTTTCGATTCGAACCGGCCGCTGGAGAGCCGCTTCAAGGTCACGCCCGAGCGGATGGCCGATCAGCCAGGTGGAATTGGCGTTTTTCACCAGCCCCGATGCCGGCGACATTGCGCCGGGTATGCCAATGCCAACCGAGGCGGCCGAGGCCGCGCCTGCCGCCGCCTCCAGCTTGCGCACGAGTGCCACGATTGCTTCAATCGTTTGGCGATAGCTGCCCTGCGGGGCGGCGATTCGCTCTCGCGCACGCTCGCTGCCGTCGTCGGCCAGCGCGATCGCCTCGATTTTCGTGCCGCCGAGATCGACGCCGATTCGCATCCAGCCCCTCGCTTAAACAGCCATCCGGAACTCAGCGCCCGGCGTCGTTGTCCGAGGGCTGATCGGCTTTAGGCTTGGAGCCGCCAATGCGTGGCTCAGTGCCTTTCAACAGACGGCCGATATTGACCCGATGACGCCAGATCAGCAGGGCACCCATGACCGCCACCGCTGCCGCGCGCTCATCCGCACCGTGGAGCAGGGTCTGCCAGAACGGGGCAAAGACTGCCGCGACCACTGCCGCCAGCGACGAGATGCGGAAAAAAAAAGCGATGATCAGCCAGGTGGCGAGCGTTCCGAGCCCAATCAGCGGATCCACCGCAAGCAGTACGCCCGCTGCCGTCGCCACGCCCTTGCCGCCCTGGAACCGATGAAACACCGGATACAGATGGCCGATAAATGCCAGCAATCCGGCCAGCATCACGGTGGTTTCGGTAAGCCCCCAGCCCGGCGCAAGGCCTCGCACAAGCAACACCGCCGCGACGCCTTTCAGTGCATCGCCAAGAAGCGTGAGCAGCGCCGCCTTGCGGTTTCCGGTTCGCAGCACATTGGTGGCACCGGGGTTGCCCGAGCCATAGGTGCGCGGGTCGGCCAGCCCCATCAGGCGACTGACCACCACCGCGAACGACACTGAGCCGATCAGATAGGCGAGCAGCAGCGCCGCGATCTGTGGTGTCATCGAAGAATCTCCGGAATCGAGAGCGACATCAGCATCGCGGCGGCGCTCATTTGTCGAGCGCGCACTGCACGGGTGTTGATTTCAGCAGCAACACGATCTGCGCCGGTGCGAGCGAGACCAGGTAGCCGCGCCGGCCACCGTTGAGATACACCCGATCGAAAACCTCCATGCCCGCCTCGTGATACACCGGAAGCGGCTTTCGCAAACCGAATGGCGAGGTGCCGCCCACCAGGTAGCCCGTGTGCCGATTGGCCACCTCGGGCGCACAGGGTTCAACCGCCTTCACCCCGATCTGACGCGCGAGCGCCTTGGTGGACACCTTGCGATCGCCATGCATCAGTACCACCAGGGGGCGGGCGCGTTCGTCCTGCATGATCAGCGTCTTGAACACCTGGTGTTCATCAACGCCAAGCTGGCGCGCCGACTCGGCGGTGCCTCCATGTTCAACGTATTCGTACGGGTGCTCACCGAACGCAATGGCGCGCTCGCGCAGAAATCGCGTCGCAGGTGTCTCGGAAACATGGCGGGCCTTGTCGCTCATGGCTTGGCGCGCGCTACTGGGGGTACAGGCCGCGGGTTCGCGCAAACAGCCGGGTCAGCCCCAAAAGCGCATCGACAAACGGGGTTTCGACGCCGACCACCTGGCCGATTTCCTGGACCGCGCCAACCAGCGCGTCAAGTTCGATCGGGCGTCCCGCCTCGACGTCCTGCAGCATGGAGGTCTTGAACGCGCCAATACGCCGCGTCACCTGGTGACGCTCCTCGGGCGTGGTACTGATCGGCAATCCGATGCGGGCGCCGATCTCCGACGCCTCCGACATCGCGCGGCTTTGAAAGCCCCTGACCAGCGGATCATCCAGCACACGGTCCGCGGTGGCGCCCGTGAGTGCGGAAACCGGATTCATGGTCATGTTGCCCCAGAGCTTGAACCAGACCTCGTGCTGAATGCGCAATGAATGCTCGACATCGAACCCTGCGCGTTTGAAAGCGGCCACCGCCGCATCGCAACGCGGGCTTGGTTTGCCGTTTGGCTCGCCGATGATGATTCGTGCCGGTGTTGCGCACCGCACAACGCCCGGCGCCGGCGTGCTCGCGCCAAGATGAAGCACCGAGCCGATCACCCGGCTCGCGGGCATTCGCTCGGCGAGCCTGCCATCGGGGTCAATGGACTGCCAGCGGCGCGCGGCAAGCGAAGCATCCAGGCCGTGAAAGAACCACCAGGGCACGCCATTCATCGCCGCCAGAATTGCAGTGTCAGGGCCCATCAGCGCCGCCACCGACTCGGCCACCTGGGGCAATGCCGGGGCCTTGACCGACAGCACGATCAGGTCCACCGGGCCCAGCGCGCGTGGATCGTCGCTCGCTTCAATCGGAAAACTGGCGGGATGATCGGACCCGGGCTCAATCAGCTGCAACCCATTGCGACGCACCGCTTCGAGCGTCGCACCCCGGGCCAGCGCGCAGACAGGCAACCCGGCGCGCACCATCATCGCAGCGGTCAGACCGCCAACGGCCCCCAGTCCTACAATCGCGATGCGCATGTGCTTGCCCTCCCTCGTTTCGCGCGGGCGCATTCAGCCCGGCGACTGGCGCGCAAGTATGCCCGATTCGATGACACGAGTCGGGCCTCGGCCGACTCATCCCCTCGGGTGATGTTGCGCATGCAGCGCCTTCAGCCGTTCGCGCGCAACGTGCGTGTAAATCTGCGTGGTCGAGATGTCGGCATGGCCCAACAGCATCTGCACCACACGAAGGTCTGCGCCGTGCTGAAGCAGATGCGTGGCGAACGCATGCCTGAGCGTATGAGGCGACAACGGCGAACGGATACCGGCCACCACCGCGTAGCGGCGAATCAGTGTCCAGAACATCTGCCGGGTCATCGCCGAGCCGCGCTGAGTGATGAACATCGCCTCGGACGCACGCTCACCAAGGAGATCTCGTCTTGCTTCAGCGATCCAACGGGCGAGCCAATGGCAGGCATGCTCACCGAGCGGCACCAGGCGCTCCTTGTTGCCCTTGCCGATCACGCGCAACACCCCCTGCTCTAGCGACACGCCCAGGGAGGGCAGCGTGACGAGCTCCGACACCCTGAGTCCGGTGGCATACAGCGTCTCGAGCATCGCCCGATCACGCAGCCCAAGCGGTGTGGCCACGTCTGGCGCAGCCAGCAGCGCCTCAACCTGAGCAAATGACAAGGTTGATGGAAACCGTTGCGGCTGCCGCGCCGTTCGAAGCCGCACCGTGGGATCGTCCGGGCGCCGCCCCTCGCGCATCAGATGTCGATAAAACCTGCGAAATACCGACAGCCTGCGATTGCCGCTCGATGGTCGCGAGCCAGGATGCCGGGCAGCGACATAGGCGCGCAGATCGGCCTCGGTGGCGCTCTGGAGCTCAACGGTGCGGGTGGCAGCGAGCCAGGATGCGAGCATGCGAAGATCGCGCCGATAGGCCTCCAGCGTATTGCGGGACAGCCCGTCTTCCAGACCCGTTGCATCACAGAAGCCTTCGATGGCCTGGGTGCTGCGCTCCAATACACTGTTGCCGCTATCACTCATCATGAATACCGTCTGGCTGCTAATGCCGGATCTGACGCTGATTGCGATCGGATTCGCGCTTAACCGAAGCTTCTTTCGCGATCAGGCTTTCTGGCCGGTCCTGGAAAAGCTTACCTATTTCGTGCTGTTTCCGGCACTGCTGTTTTCAACTGTTTCACGGTCACCCATCAATGCCGCCGAGGCCGGGCCCACGCTCGCGGTGGTGCTGGCGGCGGTTGGCGCGGGCATTTTGCTTGGCTATTCTGCCCGACCGCTCCTGAAGCCCGACGAACGCGCGTTCGCCTCGGGCGTGCAATGCGCCTTTCGTTTCAACTCGTATGTGTTTCTGGCGCTGTCCTATCGGCTTGCCGGCGAGGCTGGCGTATCGCTCGCGGCCGTCATCATCGGTATCGCCGTGCCGCCGATCAACGTGGCCGCCGTGTGGCCACTTGCACGCAACGCAGGCGCTGGCGTCATTCGCGAGCTCGCACGCAATCCGCTTCTGCTTGCCACAGTGGCTGGATTGATCGCGAACCTGCTGGGGCTGCGCCTGCCCGAGCTTGCCGACACCACGCTGAGGCGACTCGGTTCGGCGTCGCTCGTGCTTGGACTGCTAAGTGCCGGCGCCGGCCTGAAGCTGGGCGCCTTCGCGGCCACCGACGCCGTTGCACGCGCCCACACCTTGAAGCTTGCGGCGTGGTTTGTCGCGGTCAAGCTCGCCGCCATGCCACTTGTCGCACTGATGCTTACGCGGGTGCTGGAACTTGCGCCAGTGCCGGCGCAGATCGCAGTCGCCTACGCAGCGCTACCGACCGCGCCCGCCGCGTACATTCTTGCCAGCCGGATGGGGGGCGATGGCGCCTTCGTCGCCATGCTGGTCAGCCTCACGCTGATCGCATCGGCGTTGGCCTTGCCCTTCTGGATCGCGCTCGTCTGAATCGGCCGCCCTGCGCGCAAGCTGATCCAGCGCCCACTGAACATGCTCACGTACCAGCGCTGACGGATGGTCAGCCCGAGCGCAGAGCGCCTGCCGAAGCACCCGCTGCTCTTCATCGGAGCGTGGGTTCGCATTTCCGATCGCAACCGCCAGATTGCGTAACCACCGCTCGTGGCCAATCCGACGAATCGGGCTGCCCGCGGTACGAGCATCAAACGTGGCGGCATCCCAGGCAAACAGCTCGACAAGCGAGGCACAGTCGAGCCGATGGCGCGGCAGGAAATCAGCAACCACCGCGGGCTCGGCAAATCGATTCCATGGGCAGACCAGCTGACAGTCATCGCAGCCAAACACGCGATTACCGATCAGGGGGCGCAGATCCCCCGGAATTGCGCCAGGATGCTCAATCGTCAGATAAGCAATGCAGCGTCTCGCGTCGAGCCGATACGGGGCCACGATCGCCCCGGTTGGACAGATATCGATGCACCGCTCGCAGCTGCCGCAACGATCGGTCTCGGGCTTGCCCTCGGCGAGCGGCAGGTCGGTGTAGAGCGTGCCAATGAAGCGCATCGATCCGCGCTGCCGGTTGATGAGGAGCGTGTGCTTGCCCCGCCAGCCCAGGCCCGCACGGGTGGCCAGTTCAACCTCAAGCACCGGGGCCGAGTCGCAGAAGGCGCGATAGCCAAACGGACCGATTGCCTCAACGATGCGGTCGGCAAGACTTTGCAGACGCTGTCGCACCACTTTGTGATAGTCACGCCCCAGCGCATATCGGGCGATGAAGGCGCGCTGTCCGTCGGCAAGCGTTGACCACGCTTTGGCGCGCCAGTCAGGTTCGGCCGGCGTGTAGTCGATCGTGACCATCAGCGCACTGAGCGCACCCGGCATCAGCCGGTCGGGGTGGCCGCGAAGCGCCTCATGACGCGCCATATAGGTCATTTCGCCGTGCATGCCCGCATCAAGCCAGGCCCGAAGCCCCCCGCGGACGGCCTCCGGGTGCTCAAGCGCCGCCACCCCCAGCGACGAAAAGCCCAGCGCCTGTGCCCAGGCTTGCAGGTCGGGCAACGTCGGCAGGCGATGCGCCGCCGCTTGCGTCTGATCGATCTCTGATCCGCTCATTCAGTCATTCTAGGAGGCTCGGGTAGAGTCGCGGGCAGTCGCCTGAGAATGAGCTTCCCCCATCCCCGCAACATGGTCTCTTCTTCGCCACGGTTGTCCCCCGCCCAAGGCGTGCTGAATGGCCTGGATGCGACGCGCGCGCTCGCCGAGGTCATCGCACGCTGCCTCGTGCCAAGCTTTCGTCTTTACCTCATTGGCGATCTCGGCTCGGGCAAGACCGCACTGGTGCGCGAGTTGTTGCGTGCGCTCGGCCACCGGGGGCGCGTTGCCAGTCCCACTTTTGCGCTGATCGAACCTTATAATCTCTCGAGGTTTGAACTCCATCATTATGATTTTTATAGGTTGGCCCATCCAGGGGCTTGGCGTGATGCGGGTTTTGAGGAATCGTTTGATGGACGCGCAGTGGTGGTGGTCGAGTGGCCGGAGCAGGCAGGTGGCGGATTGCCCGCGCCCGACCTGCATCTGTCGCTTGCCATCGATCCGCAACTCGATGAGAACGCGCGAAGACTGTCCATCACCGCGCACAGCGAGCAGGGGCTGGCATGCCTGAGCGCAGTCCTCGGCGCCGGATTCTGCGCCACGGTGCCATCGCCTCACTCGGGCTGCGCAGCGCCCTGATTGCCAGCGGTCAGCTGGCGCTTGACCTCGGTTTTGCCCATGCCGCCAGCGTGCTCGCGATGCGGGTGTGGCCGTCTCCGGACTACACCCGGATTGCGTTCGAGCTCGAATCCCCGCTGAAGGCCACGCAGCGGCTTCAGACGACCCCGCCCCGCCTGATCATCGACATGGAGGGAGTGACCGCATCCCCCGAGCGGCTGGCCTCGATGCTGCCAAGGGTTAATCCGGCTGACCCAGTGATCTCCGCAGCGCGATTCAGCCTGCTGAAGGCGCGCACGGTTCGGCTCGAGCTCGACCTGAAAACCGGTGTCACACCCGACGTGTTCATGCTGCCCCCGGTGGCCACATACCGACACCGGCTGGTCATCGATCTCTACCCTGCGGCGCGTCATGACCCGTTGCGAGAGCTGCTCGGCGATCGAAGGCGGCCGCCCGCAGATCGCCCGGCGGCTGACCCGCTGAACGACCTGATTCGCGAGCCGAGGGGCGGCAGCGCCACCCAACGTGAACCTCAAGGTGGCCGTGCGCAATCGCCCCGGAACCCACCGCGTCAGTCGGCACCGCCCGGCGTTTTCACGATTGCGGTCGATGCTGGCCACGGCGGCGAGGACCCGGGTGCGATCGGGCCAGGCGGAACCCGCGAAAAGGATGTGGTGCTGTCGATCGCCCATCGCCTGCATGCACTGATCAATTCGGAGACCGGCATGCGCAGCGTGATGACGCGAACCGGCGACTATTTCGTGCCGCTGGCGCAGCGCGTCATGCGGGCCCGCCGCGCCCGCGCCGATCTATTCATCTCCATTCATGCTGATGCCTACATCGAACCGCATGCGCGGGGCGCCTCGGTGTACATGCTCTCGGAACGCGGCGCGAGCAGCAGCTCGGCGCGGTGGCTCGCCGAGAAGGAAAACGGCGCAGACCAGATTGGCGGGGTCAACCTGGCCACCCGTGATCGGGAACTGCGCCGGGTGCTGCTGGATCTGTCAACCAGCGCGCAGATCCGCGATTCGGCCAAACTTGCGGCCGAAGTGCTGCATCAGCTTGAAGGCGTGGGCCGGCTTCATAAGCGCGAGGCGGAACAAGCCGCATTTGCGGTCCTGAAAGCACCCGACATTCCGTCGATCCTGGTGGAGACCGCGTTTATCAGCAATCCTGATGAGGAGCGACGGCTGGCCGATCCGCAGCACCAGCAGCAGCTCGCGGAAGCAATCTTCAGCGGCGTTCGCTCATACCTGATCCGTCACGCGGCTGCGCCACGCTCGCCTGCGGCGTAACGGTGCGCCGGCGGCGAAGCCAGCCCGCGAACTGACGAATGACCTCAAAAAGCGCAGGCAGCCCCGGGATGATGATCATTCCGAGCGTGACCCATTCAAAGTGCTCCTTGACCCAGGGCGTGTTGCCAAACACATAGCCAAGCCCGCACAGGCTGATCACCCAGATGAGTGCGCCGATGATGTTGAACAGCGTGAACTTTGATCGCGTCATCTCGGCAACGCCCGCAACAAACGGCGCGAAGGTGCGAACAAAGGGCAAAAAGCGGCCAATGATGATGGTCATTCCGCCGTACCGCTCATAAAACGCGTGGGTGCGATCGAATGCATCGCGATTGAACCAGCGCGATTTCTGCCACCCAAACACACGGGGCCCGACGGCCCGTCCGATCGTGTAGTTGACCGCATCGCCGGCAATCGCCGCCGTGATCAGCAGCGCCATCAGCAGCCCGATATCCATGCCGCCCACCGCAGCGATGGCGCCACAGACAAACAACAGCGAATCACCAGGCAGAAACGGCATCACGACCAGACCGGTTTCCACGAAGATGATTAAAAAAAGCACCGCGTAAATCCACGGGCCCCACTGCTGCACCATCGCGGCCAGATGCTTGTCGAGGTGCAGGAAAATATCGATGAGTTGTGCGAAGTCCATCCGCCGATGATACAGGTCGGTTACGACGGCACGACGGGCCTGACCCGATAGAATCATGGGGTGAAACCTTCATCGACCACCCGGCCGATCGCCCTGTTGCCCGATGCGCTGATCAGCCAGATCGCCGCGGGCGAGGTCGTCGAGCGCCCCGCGTCAGTGGTCAAGGAACTGCTCGAGAACGCGCTTGATGCCGGCGCCAACCGAATCGAGCTGCGCATCGAAGAAGGCGGAATCGGGCGGATCCTGGTCACCGACAACGGCCGCGGTATCGAACCTGACCAGCTCGCGCTCGCGCTCACCCGGCATGCCACCAGCAAGATCGCCTCGCTCCATGATCTCGAGCAGGTGATGTCGCTTGGCTTTCGCGGCGAGGCGCTTGCATCCATCGCATCGGTGGCGCGAACGCGCATCACCAGCCGAACGGTCAATGCCGCGCAGGCAAGCGTCATCGACTCAGCCACCCAACGGGTGGAGCCAGCCCGGGGGCTGCCCGGAACCAGCGTCGAGGTCATCGACCTGTATTCGGAAACGCCTGCACGCCGCAAGTTTCTGAAAAATGCGGCCACCGAGACCGCCCACTGCATCGACACGCTGCGCCGCATCGCGCTTGCTCACCCGCAGGTTGCGTTCAGCGCCACCAGCGGCGGCCGGTCGGTGCTGGAGTTTGCGGCGGCCGATTGGCCCCAGCGCGCGCTCGACGGTCTGGGCGACGACTATCGGCCCGCTCACCGAATCCTTGACGTCTCGGCCGGACCCGTCCGATGTCATGGCCTGCTGGGCTTACCCACGGTGAGCAGGGCGCGCGCAGACCGACAGTTTCTGTATGTGAACGGTCGGTTCGTTCGCGACCGTACCCTGGGATTCGCCATCCGCCAGGCCTATGCCGACATGCTGCACGGGGACCGCCATCCCGCCTATGTGCTGTTCCTGTCGGTTGATCCCGCCCAGGTCGATGTCAATGTGCATCCGGCCAAAACTGAAGTGCGTTTTCGTGAAATCGCCGCATTGCGCTCGTTTGTTTTTCACGCCATCGAACAAAGCCTGCGGGGCGGGCTGGCCGCGCAGGGCGCGGTACCGGAACCCGGAGAGCCCCCAGCACGCATCGTTGCCGAATCAAGCCCTGCCGGCTGGCTGCAGGGCGCACGCCGGGAGTTGCCTCGCGCAAGCGGCACCCAGGCGCAGATCCTGAGCTTCTTTGCACCCGAACCGCAGCCGCTCCGAATGCCCTTGCCGCCCCCGGTGGCTGACAACCCGCCCAGCCGGACGCAGCCGGACGCGGTTCCCAAACTCGGTTTCGCGCTGGCCCAGCTGCATGGCCTGTACATCCTCGCGCAGAACGCCCAGGGCCTGGTGATCGTCGACATGCATGCCGCTCACGAGCGAATTGTGTACGAGCGTTTGAAGCGCGGACTCGCCGGGCAGGGCATCGCGCGCCAGCCGCTCCTTATTCCAGCAACGTTTCGCGCCGAGCCACTTGAGGTGGCCACGGTGGACGCCGAGCAGCAGACGCTCGCATCGCTGGGACTTGATCTGAGCGTCCTGTCGCCCACCTCGATTGCGGTGCGCGAAGTGCCCGCGCTCCTGGCTCAGGGCGATGTGGCGGCACTGGCGCGTGAAGTCATCGCCGAGCTCCAGGAGCACGGCGCGAGTCGCGTGCTCACCGAGCGGCGCGATGCGGTGCTCGCCGCCATGGCCTGCCGCGCCTCGGTCCGCGCCAACCGGATGCTGTCGGTGGCCGAAATGAATGCGCTGCTGCGGGAAATGGAACTGACACCCGGGGCTGATCAGTGCAACCACGGGCGTCCCACCTGGGTCCAGCTGAGCGTTGATGAGCTGGACACCTGGTTTCAGCGCGGGCGCTGAGGCCGATCCGATCTGGCCACCAAGGTTGCAACTATTCCGTGACGCCTGAGCCTCAGCCAAACCAGTCAGTGGACCCCGCCCGAGACGATCCCGCAGCAAGGTTGCTGCCGCTGGTCATCGGCTTCATGGCGCTGCAGCCCATCGCCAGCGATGTTTACCTGGCTTCGCTACCGGCCATCGGCGAGGCGTTCGCGGTGGGCGTGCCTGGCGCGCAACTCACGCTCTCGGTTTTCTTTGCCGGCTTTGCGCTGTCACAACTGCTGGTCGGCCCGCTTGCTGACCGCTTCGGTCGCCGACCGATCGCACTCGCAGGCTGCGGCCTGTACGTGGGGGCATCGCTGGTCGGCGCCTCCGCACCCTCGCTTTCAGTGCTGCTGGTCGCACGTCTGGTTCAGGCGATCGGCACCTGTTGCACCGTGATCAGCGCGCGGGCCATCGTTCGTGATTGCCATGGCCCGGAGCAGGCCGCGCAGGTCATGTCGCGAGCCCTGGCCTGGATGGCGGTGGCCCCGATCGTCGGCCCCTTCATCGGCGGCTGGTTACAGGAGCGATGGGGCTGGCGCGCGAATCTCTTCGCGATTGCCCTGGTGGGCGTGATCATGCTCTGGAGCGCGCTTCGCCGTCTTCCGGAAACCAACCAGCACCGAAACCCTGGCGCAACCCAGCCCCGCGAGCTGCTGAGCACCTATCTGCACATCATCCGGTCACGCATCTTTTTTACCTACACCTTCTTCGCAACAGCCACGTTTTGTGCGCTCTTCAGCTTCATCGCAGGATCCCCCTTTGTTGCGATCGAGGTGCTGGACATTTCCCCTCGACAATTCGGGCTGCTGTTTGGCTGCGTGGTCGTCGGCTTTGTCGTGGGCGCGGCGATTGGTCGTCGCGGACTGCCGCGCTGGGGAATCGCCGGCACGATTCGCCGCGGTGCCATGTTGCAGGCAGCGGCGGGGCTCGTATTGCTTGGCCTCGCGCTGGCCGGCCTCGAATCGGTCTGGTCGCTCACGCTTCCAATGTTCTTTGTGTTGCTCGCACATGGGCTCCTGCAGCCCAGCTCGCAGATGGGCGCCATCGGTCCGTTTCCGCGTCAGGCGGGCGCCGCTGCAGCCTTGGGTGGCTTTCTGATGTATGTGGTCGCGGTGCTGCTGGGACTCGCCCTGGGCGCAAGCTTCAACGGCACGATGGTGCCGCTTGCGGTCGCAGTTGCTGCAAGCGGCTGCTCCGCGCTGGCAGGCGCCATGCTGCTTCCCGGCATTCACGGCCCCAGGGCATCGACATGAAACCCATCATGCTGCTGGGCCCCACGGCCTCCGGAAAAAGCGCTGTGGCCATGGCGCTTGCCGAGCGTTTCCCGATCGAAATCATCAGCGTTGATTCAGCGCAGGTGTATCGATTGCTCGACATCGGCACCGCCAAGCCCGGTGCGCAAGAGCGCCGCCAGGTGCCGCATCATCTGATCGACATCCTTGATCCCGAGGAGGTCTATTCAGCCGCACGCTTCGCAGCCGACACGCGACCGCTGATCGACGCCATTCTGTCGCGCGGCAGACTGCCGCTGCTGGTGGGTGGCACCATGCTGTACGCCAAGGCCTTGAGACAGGGCCTGCATGACCTGCCGCCGGCTGACAGCGCGCTGCGCGCTGCGCTAGACCGGCAGGCAGCTGAATCGGGCTGGCCCGCGCTTCACGCGCAGCTCGCCGTCATCGATCCCGATACCGCCGCCAGACTCGCGCCCAACGACTCGCAACGGATCCAGCGCGCACTCGAAGTTCACGCGCTGACCGGTAAGCCGCTGTCAAAGTGGATTGCCGACCCTCGCGACAGCGCGACGCCTGCCTTTGACTGCCTGCGAATCGCTCTCGAGCCCTCAGACCGGTCAGTGCTTCATGCGCGGATCGAGTCGCGCTTCAGGTTGATGCTTGAGCGTGGCCTGATTGACGAAGTTCGACAGCTTCGGAATCGCCCCACGCTGCATCCGGAACTGCCCTCGATGCGAAGCGTGGGCTACCGGCAGGTGTGGGCCTGGCTGGATGCGCCCACGTCGCTTGAATCCCTGGTGGCGCTTGGTACGGCCGCCACGCGGCAACTCGCCAAGCGCCAGCTGACCTGGCTTCGCTCGGATCCGGATCGCATGGTCATCGACTGCCTGTCGCACGACTGCGTTGAGCAGGTCGCGCAATGCGTCCGGGATTCGCTTTAGCGACGCACAGGCGTGGCCCGCGTCCGCGCACGGTATGCTCTGCGCCGTTCCCGTTTGCCGGAGTCCAGATGAACCGCCAATCCGTTTCTGCCCAGAGCCTTGCCATGATCGGCCTTGGCCGCATGGGGGCCAACATGAGCCGGCGACTCGCCCGCCACGGCGTGACGGTGCACGGTTTTGATGGCGATTCGACCGCCCGGGCAGCGCTCGAGCAAGAGCCTGGTGTTGTTACCCATCTCAGCCTCGCAGCGGCCCTTGCAGCGCTGCCATCGCCGCGCGTGGTCTGGCTGATGTTGCCAGCCGGCGAGGCCACGGAATCAGTGCTCGGGCAAGCCATCGCCCATCTCGCGCCGGGCGATCTGGTGGTGGACGGCGGCAACGCGAATTACCTCGACTCGCAGCGTCACGCGACCCAGCTGGCCGAGCACGGCATCCAGTTTGTTGACTGTGGCGTCTCGGGTGGTGTGCACGGGCTCGCCAACGGCTATTGCCTGATGGTGGGCGGTCAGTCCGAATCGGTGGCGCTGCTTGAATTGATCATCCGCGCACTCGCGCCAGAATCGGGCGCCGGCTGGGCGCACTGTGGCGACATCGGCGCAGGACACTTCGCCAAAATGGTTCACAACGGTATTGAATACGGGATGATGCAGGCACTTGCCGAAGGCTTCGCACTGCTCGATGGGCGGCCCGACCTGATCCGCGATCAGGCCGCGCTTGCGCAGGCCTGGCGGCGGGGCAGCGTGATCCGCTCATGGCTGCTTGACCTCACGGCGGATGCCCTTCGCGATCCGGGCGCGCTCGCCGAGGTGGCGCCCTTTGTTGCCGACTCGGGCGAGGGGCGCTGGACCGTCGATGAAGCCATCCGCCAGGGCACGCCCGTACCGGTGATCGCGGCTGCGCTGTTTGCGCGCTTTGATTCGCAAGGTCACGCAGACCCGGCGAATCGGCTGCTCGCCATGATGCGGCGTGGATTTGGCGGCCATGCCGTGCGCCAGAGCGACTCATGAGCAAGCCACAGCATCCCGCGCACCAACCCGACCCCAGCCCGCATGGCACACCGCGTCTGATTCTGATCATGGGTGTATCGGGATGCGGCAAAACCAGCGTCGGCAGCCGTCTTGCAACCGAACTGGCCTGCAGGTTCGTCGATGCCGACCAGTATCACCCCGCAGCCAATATCGCGAAGATGCGCGCAGGCAGTCCGCTCGATGATCACGACCGCGGCCCGTGGTTGGATCGGCTCAATGCGCTGCTGCGACATAGCGCCGCGCGCAATGAATCGGTCGTGCTTGCCTGCTCGGCCTTGCGTGCGCGGTATCGAGACCGCCTTGCCGATCGCCTGCCGAGTCTTGCGATCGTGCATTTGCGCGGCAGCGCCGAAACCATCGCGGCGCGGCTCGCGCTGCGCAACCACCAGTACATGCCAGCGTCGCTGCTTCAGTCACAGTTTGAGGCGCTCGAACCCCCCACCGACGCGGTGATGGATATCGACATTGACCAGAGCGTTGACCAGATTGTCAGCCTGCTGGCGGGTAGGTTTGCGCCCCGCTGAGCCCCTCAGTCAAACCACCAGAAATACAGTAAATCCAGCGCGTTCTCGCTGCCGCTCTGCGCGCGTAGCGACAGGCGATTTGTGATGTCGTATTGCAGCCGGACGAGGTTCCAAAGCCCCGAGAGCCCGCGCTCATAGCTGAGCGTCAGACGAGAACTGAGGCGTTTGCTGACCGTGACCACTTCCTGGCGGGCGCTCGCGGCCGCTGCCGAGCCCGATGCGCCAGCGGCCGAACTGCCGCCTGCCACGGGCGGCGCCAGCCGCGCAGTGGCCACGCGGTCACGCGCACCGGCGCCCGACGCGCCCACCGACACGGCATCAATGCCCAGCCGCTGGGTAAGACCCGCAATCAGGCCTTCATCGCTTCGCCCCAGGAGCGCCAGCGCCGCTTCGCTCAGCGCGCGGGCCTGTCCCGCGTTCGACACATCATCGAGACCTGTTCCCAGCACCAGCCAGGCAAGCTTCTGCGCGTCGGGCAGATCGGGTTCGGATACCAGTCGGATGCGCGGTGACTGAGCCGACCCGGTGACTGCGACCCCCGCCTCGACCTGTTGATCGCGCCGCATCGCAACGATGTCGAGCGCGGGATTGTCCAATTCACCAGAAAACCGAATCAGCCCCCGCGTGATCTCCAACCGTCTGCCGTAGGCGCTGAAGGTACCGTCGCGGACATCCACCAGACCGCGTACCCGCGGGGCTGCGGGCAACATGCCGGACAGCGTCAGCTCACCACCCAGTCGCGCCTCAACGCCCCCGCCGCGAACGCGCAGCGAATCGCCCAGAGCGATCGTGAGCGCCGTGCCGATGCGTGGCGTCCAGCCCGGCGCAGCCTGTGCGCTGGGCTCCGCCGGCTTGACCGGCTTGGGATCGCCAATGACCCGGATATCGGCAGGAAGCTCGGGCACGCCCGCGCTGCGTAATTCGATCAGGCCTTCATCGGCGCGCAGCTGCCCGCGCCAGCTCAGTTCGCCGCCCTCGGCGATCAGATCGCTCAGGCCCGACAGCAGCAGCCGCTGGCCCGGGCCCAGCGGCACGGGCAGTCGTCTTGCATCAAGTTGTAGGCGCCCTTCAACTGGCAGATCCGACGCGGGCGATCGCGGCCTGCCGGAAGGCCGATCGGCGAGCCGCAGTGCGCCCGCAATCGTGAGCGACCCGTCACCGCTTGCAAACCGTATCGCATCGATCGTAAGTTCGCGACCATCAAACCGGGCATCGATCGTCCCGTCGCGAAGCCGCCATCCCAATGACCGATTGAACAGCGACAGCCGCTGCGCACGCAGCGATCCAACCAGCTCCGGCGAGCGCAGCGTGCCGCGCACGCGCCCACCAAAGCGCAGCTCGCCGTCGAGCGTCCAGTCGGGCGCCGTGTAACGACGGGAAAATCGCAACGAAGGAATGGCCAGATTGGCCTCGCCGTCAAGGCGCCCACCCACCAGCTGCAATTCAATCCGGTTATCGCCAATGACCGACTCTTGCGCCGCGGTCTGGATGCCCGAGGCTGGCGCGGGCGTCGATGTCCTGGCCCCGGGTTTCGCGCCGACGGGATCCGCACGCAGCGTCGCCATCAGGTTGCCATCGAGCGAATCCAGGTCGGGGCCTGCAAGCGACCAGCGCGCGTTCAGGCGCAGATTGCGCAATCGCTCAGCGGCATCCGCGCGGGCGTCGGCAACCGCCGACGCGGAGGAAGGCGGGTTCGCGGAGGCGGGTGTGCCAACTCGCGATGGCGGCCCAGTTCCCTCCAGCCAATCGATCAGCGGCCGCAGCGAGACAGAATCGGCCGCACCACGGATCAGCACTCCCCTTGCCGACCAGCGCGCTTCATCGATTAAAAGTTTGCCGCCCTCCAGGGCAAGCACAAGGCGTTCAATGCCCACCGAGCCGCGCGCCAGGTCGACGCGGACCGCGCCTGCGGCCAGCCGGACCGGAAGCACCCCATCGATTGCAAGCGAATCGAGCCTGAGCGACCAGAGCAGCGCCTCGTCCGCCTGCGACTCGCGGCGTTGCAAGGCGGGCTCGTCGACCGATCGTGCCGGCTCATCCGGGCGGCTTGCAACGGGTGCGCCGATGCGCCCCTCACCCGTCAGCGCCAGTTGCTGGCCCGCAGCACGAACGATCAGCCGGATTGCGTGCGCATCAGCAGTGCCTGAGAGATCGAAGCGAGGCTGCTGCAACGACTGGCCACCCAACTGAATCTCACGTGCGGCGACGATCAACCGCACGGCGGGATCGCCCGGTTGCGGGCTATCCGACGTTGTCGCAGCACTCAGCGGGCCGCTGTGCGCAAGCGCTCGCCGCAACGAGTCGACGGCCGCCAGAACATCGGCCGCCTCAATCGCGAGTTCGGCATCGGCCACCGTCGCACCGCCCTGTATCGACAGCCGGGGCGCTGTGATCTTCGCCGTGACGGCCGGCCGATCGCCAGCGCCCGTCAGTTCGGCTTCAGCCCTCAATGTGCCAGACAGACGCCGATCGACCAGGTCGGGCCGTTCCAGCCGCGCCGCCAGCCGCAGTCTGTCGTCGAGCCCACCCACCGCTCCGCGCGCGGTCAACGCGTTGCCGCCCCAATCAAGCCGAGAATCCACCGTGACCCGGCGCGGCTCCTCCTGAAACCCAGCCCGCATCGAGGCCGACAGCCGTTGCCCGGCGATGCGACTGTCGTGGAGCGCGAGCGTCAGATCAGCGCGCCGTTGCGGGCCGATGAGCGCACCGTCCATGCGAACCTCGCCGTTCAGCGATCCCGCCACCTGCTGCGGCGCATCCAACCCCAGTCGGTCCAGAAGCCGCCTTGGGTCGACATTGCTGAGCCTGCCTTCCATCGCAAAGCGATGGGCGCTAACCAGACTCACTCGGCCCGATCCCTGCAGTCGTGCAAAAGGCAGGCTTGCAACCAGGCTCTCGATTGCCACCTGTTCGCCCTCGAGGCGAAGCGCGGCGTCAACCGCCAGCGAGCGATCGCCCAATGGATCGGGCAGCACCCACTGCATCCGCTCACCCTCGATGCGAACCTGCGCGTCAAGGCGCGAGGCGGGCCATCCCGCATGGACGGCCCGGGGATCCAACGCGCTCACCTGAAGCGATGCATCGAGCCACGGCAACTGATGCGACAGGACCTTCAGCTGCCGCGAGGTATCGATCCGCATTGCACCCTCGATGCGCGCACCGGCGCCAAGGTCGATCATCAACCCGTCGATCTGCAACGCGCCGCGCTGCCAGGCAAGCTCACCGAGAACCCGTTCGACTGGCAGGCGCTGCTGGTCAAGGCGGCCCGACAGGCTGTTCGACACGTCGAGCTCAAGCCTGGCGGTGGTCGGTCGAAAGGTTGCCGTGGCACCCAGCATCATCGCGGGTGCATCGATCCCGAAGCGAGACGGATCAACGCCCTCAAGCTGGATTGCGAGCGGCCGGTCAGGCGCAGCGGCGAGCGGGTCCACCGACCAGCGTGCCTGCGCGCGCATGCCCGCGTAACGGGCATCAAGCGCAATCTGCAGATCAGCAAGCGACCCCTCGATGGCAAGCTCGGCGACAAGCCTCTCATCGGCAAGGCGCGCACGCAGCGTGGGGTCCAGGCGTGATAGTCGGGCGGGCTCAGTCTCAAGTTGCGCGGCCACGCGAATTGGAAACGGCGCACGGTCCTCGAGCTCGAGCCGCGCGTCGCGCAATCGGCTATCGAAGGCCGTTACCTGAAGCTGCTCGACCCGGTAGCGGCCGGCTCCGTAGGCTGCGGCCAACGAGACGGCTTCCAGCGCAATCGGATTCGCACCACCCTGCTGCCAGATCACCGCGTCCAATTGCAGCGCCTGCACCTGCCAGTGGATCGGCAATCGCAGCGACGCAGGCAGCTGAACCGGGGCGTCGGAAGCCGGCTTCGCAATGCTGAGCCTGCGCACGGTCAGCTGATCGATCACCGGCTGCCGTCGAAGCACGCTCGACCAATCCAGGCGCAGCGCCAGATCCTGCGCCTCAACGATGAGGGATGGATCGACCCAGCGAACCTGGCCGGCGGAGAGTCCCGTCCAGGCACTGCCCTGCACCTGATCAACCGCAAGCGCTCCCTGGGTTCGGGCCACCAGCCATTCAATCGCAAGCCGGCTACCGGTGGGCGTGGCAAGCACCAGCGTAATCGTCACGGCGACCAGCGCAAACGCGATCAGCGGCAAAGCCCCCAGCGCGAGTGCGAGCGCAATCCACCGGCGTCGGCGCGGCGCGGGCCGGCGCGTGTCAGACGGCTGTGAATCGGTGAACTGCATCGTCAGAAGCCGTAGCCCACCGCCAGGTGAAGCCGGGGCCGGCGGCTATCCTCGCCCCAGGCGACATCCACCATGACCGGCCCCACGGGCGTTTTCCAGCGCGCGCCCGCGCCGTAGCCGGCGTAGGTCGTGAAACCACGCAATGAATCGGTTGCATTGCCCCGGTCATAGAAGAGTGCGCCGCGCAAAGACGCCGTAACAGGATGCTGGTATTCGAGACTGCCCAGTACCAGGTAACGACCACCGGTCACCGCTCCCGCCTCGGGCACGCCGATGGCCAGGTAGCGGTAGCCGCGAAGCGTTTGCGCACCGCCAGTTCGGAACAGGTTCTCGGACGGAATGTCGTCTCGTGACCCCGCAGCGACAGCGCCGAGTTCAGCCAACCCCACCAGCGTGCCGCCTGCGAACAGTCCGTCGCCCGGCAGTGGCCAGAAGCGTCGCGCGCGGCCGTAGGCCCGAACAAAGCTTCGGTCCGAGCCCAGGCTCTGCGATGCACCGGAGAGCTGACCGCTTAGCGAATAACCGCGCTGCGGATCAGTGGGCGAGTCAATGCGATTCAAGGTATGGGTGTAGCCCAGAACCAGCGCCATCCGGTTATCGCGATCGACCTGACCACCGGTGCCCGCCTCGAGTCGCCGGTTTTCCGATTGATGCGTGAGCGCAAGAAAGCCATCGCCGTCGACCCGACGCCTTCCCAATCCACCATAGATTGAGGTACGGATGACGCGCTCGCCGGCGATATCCTGCCGGTCAAGGCTGCTGCCAAGCCCCCAGTAGGTGGCCTCGGCCGAAAGCGGTGATCGTGCGTTGGCAAACAGACGCTGCCGCGACCCTTCCACCAGTAGCACGGTTTCGGCCTGCCAGCCGGTGCCGAACAGGTTACGGTGGTCAAGGCCGATCTGGGCCCGCGGACCGTGATCGGTGCTAAAGCCCGCGCCCAGCATCAGGCGGCGGCTCCGCATCTCGCGCACTTCGACCACGATCGGTACCGCGCGAAGCGACGTGTCGCTTGCCACCGCTTCAAGGTCTGGCGCAACGGTGGCGCTGCTGAAATAGCCCACCGCGGTCAGCCGGGTCTGCATCCGCACCAGTGCCTCGAAACTGTACGGCTCGCCCTCGGTGAAGGTCCGAAGATTCTCAACCAGCCGACTGTCGTAGCGTTCCAATCCGCCGATTCGGATCTTTCCGAACGTCATCCTGGGGCCACTGTCGATGACCACGCGCAGATCCACAGCAGCAGGCTGCGGGTCAGCCACGGCTTCGCTATCGACCACCTTGGCACGAAGAAATCCGCCCGACTGTATCGCCTCGAGCAGGCTGCGCTTGGCCTGCTCCCAGCGCTCGGGCAGAAAACCAGACCCCGCAGGCAGCAGCCATCGCGCCTGCCAAGCCGCCACAGCGGTCGTGTCTGACGCAAGTTCGCCCTCCAGATCGAGCCGCACTGCGCGCACCGTCGCACGTTCGCCAGCATTCACCTGAACCTGTACCGCTGTCGAATCGCCGCTGACCGTGACCCGCGCGGCAAAGTACCCCTGCTGCCGCGCAAGGCCGAGCACCTCATCGGGCAGACGCGCAAACAGGCTGTCAAACTGATCAGGGTCGTAGTCGGGCCTCAGATGCCATCGCCCGAGCAGGGTTCGCTCGCGAATCAACGCCTCGAGTTCGGCAGGTGCGATGACGTCGAACTGGACCCGGACAGGCACGGACGGCGCCGCAACCGCTGCCGCCTGCGTCGACTCGGCGGCCGATGCCGGTACCGCCGCGGGCCCGGTGTTTGAACGAAGCTCGGACGCTGCCGCAGCGCCTGCACATGAAGCAAGCAGCCCCATCGCGATGAGCATGCGCGACAACCTGGGCAGCCTCGAATGCCGTATGCGAATCACATCGGTAAGCTTGCAGTCAGACGGGGCCGCCTCGCGAAAGACTCAGACGACTTGCGCGGCCGGCGCACCCTGACTGCGCGGTGCCACTGAACCGATTTTCCAGACCTTTTCACCTGCGGCCGTCAGCAGCGACATGGCCCGGTCGGCATCAGCCGGATTCACCACCACGACCAGCCCGATACCGCAGTTAAAGACGCGATGCATCTCGCTGTCAGCGATCGCGCCCTGCCGCTGCAGCCAGGCAAAGAGCGGCGGCATCGGCCAGGCATCGCGCTGCATGACTGCCTGCAACCCCTCTGGCAACACCCGGGGAACATTCTCGACCAGCCCCCCGCCGGTGATGTGTGCGAGGGCTTTGACCGGCAGCGCCGCGATCAGCTCAAGGATCGGCTTCACATAAATTCGGGTGGGCGCAAGCAATGCATCCGCAAACCGCTGACCATGAAAATCGTGCTGAGCTTCGGGGGCATCGATCCGTCCCCAGGCGCGCTCCAGAACCCGCCGGATCAGCGAATACCCGTTTGAATGCGCGCCGCTTGATGCAAGCCCCAACAGAACGTCGCCCTGTGCCACCCGATCGCCACCAATGATGCTGGACTTTTCAACCACGCCCACGGCAAACCCGGCCAGGTCATATTCGCCATCGGGGTACATGCCCGGCATCTCCGCGGTTTCGCCACCGATCAGGGCACAGCCCGCCTGCTCGCAGCCACGCGCGATGCCGCCCACCACCCGCGCGGCGACATCCACGTCCAGCCGACCGCAGGCAAAGTAATCGAGGAAAAACAGCGGCTCAGCGCCCTGCACAAGAATGTCGTTGACGCTCATGGCAACCAGGTCAATGCCAACGGTGTCATGCCCATTGAGCGCAAACGCAAGCTTCAGCTTGGTCCCCACGCCATCGGTGCCCGATACCAGCACTGGCTCACGGTAGCGCTTGGGAACTTCAAACAAGGCGCCAAATCCGCCAATGCCCGCCAACACGCCGTCGCGAAGCGTTTTGCGGGCCAGCGGCTTGATCCGGTCGACCAGCGCGTCGCCGGCATCGATATCAACCCCGGCGTCTTTGTACGAGAGCGATTCGGCTGTCATGGATCAGCATTCCTGGAGGTCGGGGCGGCGCTATCGCCGGGTTCAGGGTCGGTGGCGTGCGCCGGCAAGAAATCGGCGACACCGGCCGCAGTCGATACAATGGCGGAATTCTATCCCGCCTCTTCCGCGCGTCCGTTTGCGCCGCCCGGCGGCAACCAGGGTTCGATGTCCGATATTGACCATCGCCGGCAAACCTTTTTCTGGCTCGCAGTGGCCTTGCTGCTGTCGGCGATCGCCTATCTTCTGCGCGGTACCCTGACCCCCTTCATCGCGGCCGCCATACTCGCTTACGCGTTGGCCCCCGCAGTGGCCCGACTGCAGGGCTGGCGCCTGCCCCGCGCGGCCGCTGCCGCGCTGGTGATGGTGATGACGATGGCCGTGATCACCGCCGTGATCCTCATCCTGATTCCGGTCCTGCAGTCGGAATACCGCATGATTCGAACGCAGCTGCCCGCGCTCGCAGCCACGGTCTCCACGCGACTTGCGCCCTGGGTGGAGCAAACCTTTGGCATCACCCTCGCGCTGGACGCTGCGTCGATCCGCGACTGGATCGCCGCACAGCTTGCCGGCAGCAGCCAGGACCTGCTTACCGCGCTGATGCAGTATGTGCGCTCTGGCTGGAGTGCGGCAGTCGAGGTCATTGGCCTGGTGGTGCTGGTGCCAGTGGTACTGTTCTACCTGCTCGCCGACTGGCCATTGATCACCGCCCGCCTGCACGAACTCATTCCGCGCCGCTGGGTCAGCGTGGCCGATGACGCGCTCGCCGAGACCGATGATCTGCTGGGCCACTATCTTCGCGGCCAGCTGCTGGTGATGCTGTCGCTGGCAATCTGGTATTCGGCTGCGCTCGGCGTTGCAGGCGTCAAACACTGGCTGTCGTTGGGCGTTCTCACGGGGCTGCTCGCCTTTGTGCCCTACCTCGGTTTCGGGCTCGGACTGGCGATCTCGCTGATTTCGGCCATGTTGCAGCTGGGCCCGGCGCAAGGCGCGGTGTCCATCGCAATTGTGTTTGGCATTGGTCAACTGCTGGAAAGCTACTGGCTCACGCCGCGACTGGTGGGCGAGCGGATCGGACTCCATCCGGTCGCGGTGCTGCTCGCGCTGCTCGCCTTCGGCGCCCTGTTTGGATTCGCTGGACTGCTGCTTGCGCTGCCGCTGTCGGCGGTGGCGCTTGTCGTGCTCAGGCGGCTGCGGCGGGGCTGGCTGGCAAGCAGCTTCTATCGGCGCCCGTAAGTTGCCGTGATGCATCAACTTGCGCTCGACCTGATCGCCGAGGCGCCGCCTTCGCTCGACAACTTCATCGCGGGCCCCAACGCCGAAGCGCTGGCGGCACTGCGCGCCACCGCAAGCGGTCAGGCCCCGGCGCGGCGGGTTCATCTCTGGGGCGATTCAGCCAGCGGCAAAACCCATCTGTTGCGCGCGCTGGTCGGAACACCGCTCGGGCCAGCCAGTGCAATCCATGATTTCGACATCCCCCCCAGCTCCGCGCATCCGGTGCTCGCGATCGATGACTGCGAACAGCTCGATGACACGCAACAGCTGGCATTGTTCCGGCTCTTTAACCGGCATTCCGGTCCGGGCGGGTCGGTGATTGTCACCACCAGTCAGGCGGCGCCGATCGCGCTCGGCATGCTAAGACCTGAACTGCGTACCCGCCTCGGCTCGGGTCTGGTGCTCGCCCTTCGATTGCTCACCGATGCCGACCGCGAGCAGGCGTTGCGGGAGGCTGCCCGGGCAAGCGGCGTGCACTGCAGCGACGATGTCTTCCGCTATCTGCTCACCCGCAAGGCGCGCGATCTGCGCTCGCTGCTCGCCTTTTTCAGCGCGCTCGATCGATACGCACTGGAACGCCAGCGACCGCTTACCGCGGCGCTTGCCCGCGAGTTCGACGCGCAGGTCGCGGCATCCATGGAAAGCCGAGGGCCCCTGCGCGCCCCTTTGCAGCCGACACCGCCCATTGAACCCGGCTGATACACTTGTTGGCTCAGTCAACATGAAAGCCACGATGTCCGCTGCCGGTGAGCGCAGGCTTGCGCTGTTTGATCTCGACCACACGCTGCTGCCAATTGACAGCGACTACGAGTGGGCGCGATTCCTTGCACGAATCGGTGCAATCGACGGCGTTGAGCACAGTCGCCGTAATGACGAATACCTGCGCCAGTACCAGGCGGGCATCCTCGACATTTTCGAATTTCTGCAGTTTCAACTGGCCCCGCTTGCCAGCTATCCGCGTGAGCAACTCGACCGCTGGCATCACCAATACATGGACGAAGTGATCCGTCCGGCCATTCGGCCCGGAGCCCGCGCGCTGGTTCGCCAGCACCTTGAGCAGGGTGATCTCTGCGCGCTGGTCACTGCAACCAATGAATTCGTCACAGCACCGATCGCAGCCGAGTTCGGTTTACCCCATCTGGTTGCCACCACAGTGGAATCGGTCAATGGCCAATTCACTGGCCGTCCGCACGGCACGCCTTCGTTTCGCGAGGGCAAGGTCACCCGGACGCACCAGTGGCTCAATTCTCTGGGCGCGCAACTGACCACGTTTTCCACATCCTGGTTCTACAGCGACTCCATCAATGACCTGCCGCTGCTTTCCGAGGTCACTCATCCGATTGCAACCAACCCCGACGATCGGCTCGAACGGCTTGCGGCCGAGCGCGGTTGGCCGGTGTTGAGGCTTTTTGAATGATTCGACGCCTGATCGACCGACTGCTCAATCGCAAGGGCCGCGGGCCGCGGGCTGCCATCCGAGAAAAAGCGCGTGAGTACAAAGGCTCAGCGCTTGGCGTCGCCAGCGTCTCGGTGTCTGACGCTGCGCTTCGGACCTGCGAGACGCTACAGAAAGCGGGACACCAGGCCTGGGTGGTCGGTGGCGGCGTGCGCGACCTTCTGCTGGGTCTTCGCCCGAAAGACTTCGATGTGGCCACCGACGCCACACCGGAACAGGTCCGTGCGCTATTCAGGCGTTCGCGCGTCATCGGCCGGCGGTTCCAGATCGTCCATGTGATATTCGGTCGCGAAACCATCGAGGTTTCCACCTTCCGCGCAATTCAGGACGACGCGGAAACCGATGAACACGGCCGGGTGCTGCGCGACAACGTGTGGGGCTCGCAGCCCGAAGATGCCGCGCGCCGCGACTTCACCATCAACGCGCTGTACTACGACCCGCACGCTGACCGGATTCTCGATTATCACGACGGCGTTCGCGATCTGAAAAAGCGTTCGCTTCGAATCATCGGCGACCCCGAGCAGCGGTTCCGCGAAGACCCGGTTCGCATGCTCCGCGTTGCGCGCTTCGTGGCGAAGCTCGGATTCACGATCGATCCAGGCACCCGCGCACCGATCCGCGTCCTCGCGCCGCTCATCTCCAATATTCCAAGCGCGCGGCTGTTTGATGAGATGCTGAAGCTGCTGGTGTCCGGACATGCCATGGCCTGTCTGCACGAGCTGCGCCGCGAGGGGCTACACCAGGGCATGATGCCCATGCTCGACATGATTCTTGAGCAGCCCGATGGCGAACGCTTTGTCACCACCGCGCTCGAACGAACCGATCAGCGCGTGCTGGCTGGAAAAACTATTTCACCTGGCTTTCTGTTCGCCAGCTTGCTTTGGCAGCCGGTGCGCGACCGCTGGCAACGGGCGGTTGACGCTGGCGAACCCAACATCCCCGCGCTGTCCACCGCCATCGATACGGTGCTCGATGAGCAGGCCGAACAGCTCGCCATCCAGCGGCGCCACATGGCCGACATGCGCGAAATCTGGATGCTGCAGCCGCGCTTTGAACGTCGCAGCGGCCGCACGCCCTATGCGCTGCTTGAGCATATTCGGCTTCGGGCGGGTTATGACTTCCTGATGCTTCGGTGTGACGCGGGCGAACTGTCGGCCGAGCTTGGCGAGTGGTGGACCGAGTTCATGGACGCCTCCCCGCAGGAGCGCGCCGCGCTGATCGCGCGTGCGAGCGAACAGGGCTCCTCGGGTGGTGGCGGTCCCCGCAAACGTCGACGCCGCAGCCGGGGGCGCGGCCGGGCCGATACCGGCGACGCGGCAGCCGGAGCGCCTGGGCCTTCTGCTGCCGCAGGCTGAGGCACGCTGTGAGGCGGCGCTGGATGATCGGGCTGGGGGCCAACCTGGGTGATGCCCACGGCGCGCTTGAGCGAACCCTCAGGCGACTCCGGGATGACTCGCGCGTGCAGGTTGCAAGCGTCTCCTCAGTGTGGCGAAGCGCGCCGGTGGATGCCACGGGACCCGACTTCCTCAATGCGGTGGTGGCGATTGACACCCAGCTCGATCCGCAAACGCTGCTTGCTCTGGCGCAAGGCCTGGAGTCTCAGGAGGGACGGCAGCGGCCCTATCAGAACGCCCCCCGTACGCTCGATGTCGACCTGCTCTGTGGCGAATCACTGACGCTTGCCACCGATACGCTGACCCTCCCTCACCCCCGGATGCATCTGCGCGCCTTCGTGCTGCAGCCGCTTCTTGAAATCGATCCTCAGGCATGCATACCGGGGCAGGGCTCCGCAGCCGAATGGCTTGCCCGCATCACGGATCAGCCCATCGAACGGATTGGTGCGCTTCTCGCCGCCAGCGCGGCGCAACCTCGCGAGGTGACATCATCATGAGCGCGTTGCCGGTACCGCTCCAGACCATTCTTCTGCTGATCGCTTCCAATGTCTTCATGACCTTTGCCTGGTACGCTCATCTTCGCGACATGGCTGCAAGACCGTGGTGGATGGCGGCGCTGGCAAGCTGGGCGATCGCGCTGTTTGAGTATCTGCTGCAGGTCCCTGCCAACCGAATCGGTTACACGGTCATGACGCTGCCTCAGCTGAAGATCCTCCAGGAAGTCATTACCCTTGCCGTATTCGTGCCGTTTGCCGTGCTGTACATGAATCAGCCGGTCAAGCTCGACTATCTCTGGGCGGCGCTCTGTATGCTGGGCGCTGTTTACTTCATCTTCCGATCCTGATCCCATGACTGCCGCCTCCGCCCCATCGCTGCCTTCGCCTTTCGAGCGCTATCGACACATCGTGATTGAAGGTCCGATCGGTGCCGGCAAGACCTCGCTGGCGCGCCGCCTGGCCGAGCGATTCGACGCCGAGCTGGTGCTGGAGGAACCTGCCGACAACCCGTTCCTGGAACGCTTTTATCGCGACAGCCGGCGTTATGCGCTGCCCACGCAGCTCTACTTCCTGTTTCAGCGCGTTGCGCAGCTTCGCGAGCTGTCGCAGCGCGACCTGTTTGCACAGGCCGTGGTGGGCGACTTTCTTCTGGATAAAGACCCGTTGTTCGCGCGCCTGACGCTCGATGACGACGAGCTGCGTCTGTATCAGAACATTCTTGCGAGCGTGCAGCCTCAGGCGCCGATTCCCGATCTGGTGATCTGCCTGCAGGCCCCACCCGATACGCTGATCGAACGCATCCGCCGTCGCGGCATTGAAATGGAAACCTCGATCTCCGAGACTTACCTGCGCGCACTCATTGAGCAGTACAGCCGTTATTTTTACGACTACGACGCGGCGCCGCTTCTTATCGTCAACACCGAGCGGCTCAACCCGGTCGATAGCGAAGAGGATTTTCAGACGCTGGTCAGACACCTTGCTGAACTCCGCGGCCGACGCAGTTTCTTCAGCGTCGGCCAGTAGACCCCGCGGCGCGGCCGTTTCGTCACAGGTTTGTCATATCCGCGATCGACACTCCGGAGCTTGTCGTCCATAAGCCCACCTTTCAGCTTCCATGAGCGCTCGAATCCTCATCGTTGAGGATGACCCTGGTATTCGCGAACTGCTGCGGGTCAATCTGCAACACGCGGGCTTCACGCCCATCTGCTGCGACAGCGCGGAGGCGGCTGCCGCCGAATTGCAGTTGGGTACGCCCGATCTGATCGTGCTCGACTGGATGCTGCCTGGCCGCTCTGGTGTTGACTTCGCCCGCGAGCTCAGGGGAACCACCCGGGGACGCGATGTGCCGCTGCTGATGCTGACCGCGCGCGCCCAGGAGGGCGATAAGCTGCAGGGCTTTGAGACCGGTGCAGACGACTACATGACCAAGCCGTTCTCGCCGCGAGAGCTGGTCGCGCGCGTCCGAGCTCTTCTGCGCCGGGCGGCGCCTGAAACCACGCAAACACCGCTGGAATTTGCAGGCCTGCGTCTTGAGCCTGAAACGCTGCGCGTCTTCTCAAACGGTGAGCCAGTCGATCTGAGTCCCACCGAATTCCGACTGCTGCATTTTTTGATGCGACACCCTGACCGCGTACTGTCCCGCTCCGTGCTTCTTGACCGGGTCTGGGGGGACAACGTGTATATTGAGGAACGAACAGTTGACGTGCATATCCGGCGCCTGCGGCTTGCATTGACGCCCGGCGGCCACGATCGACTGATTGAAACCGTTCGCGGAGGCGGCTACCGCTTTCTGCCTCAATAAGGGTCTGGCGGTCACCTTGGTCTGGTTCCGTTCGCTTGCATTTACAGCGCTTGTCATCATCGCTGCAGCGTGGCTGTACCGGTATCTGTCACCCGCCTTTGCTTTCGCGCTCCTTGGGGGTGCTCTGGTCGTGGCGGTGCTTTACCAGGCCAGCTTTGTGTCCCAGCTGACCGCCTGGGCGAACCTGCCCCGCAATCGACCATTGCCAATCGGCTGGGGCATCTGGACGCCGCTGATCGAACGCCTGAACCGGTTTTCCCGGCAGCAGCAGGCCTCGCTGAGCGAGCTCAGCTCTGAGCTTGAACGCATTCACGCAGCAGTCGACCGCCTGCCCGACGGGCTGGTGCTGCTCGACCGCTATGACCATGTCAGCTGGAGCAATCAGGCGGCCCAATCGCTGCATGGCATCTTCGGCACGCAGCGTCCCGTGCATCATTTTATTCGACAGCCCGAGTTCGCCGAAATGCTTCAGCGGCGAGGCGGTGGCCCGCAGACCCAGCTGCTGCAGTTGAACACCCAGCCTGGGCGCACCTTCGAACTACAGCTGCACGAAACCGATGCCGAGCATCGGCTTCTGATTACCCGTGATATCACCGACCAGGCGAAACTGGACGCGGTGCGCAGCGATTTCGTGGCCAACGTGTCGCACGAAATCCGGACGCCCGCCACGGTCATTGCAGGCTTTGCCGAGACACTGCTGTCGCTTGAGCTCGACGAAAAATCGCACCGCGAATACCTCAGTGCAATCCTGCGCCAGAGCGAGACCATGGGCCGACTGGTCGGCGACCTGCTGCTCCTTTCCTCGCTCGAGCGCGCAACCGACCGGATGGAAGAATCTCCGGTCGAGCTGCAGCCGCTGCTCGAGTCGCTCATTTATGAGGCGCGCGCGCTGTCGGCCGGGCGTCACAAAATCAGCCTGGAGTTCGACGGGCCCGCCCGGCTGCTTGCCGCACCGGCCGAAATTGAAAGCGCCCTACGCAACCTGATCACCAATGCGGTTCGCTACACCCCCGATGGGGGAAGCATCACCGTCAGCTGGCGGGCTCGCGACGACGAAGGTTGGCTTGCTGTCCGCGATACCGGAATCGGCATCGCAGCTGAACACATGCCCCGTATCACCGAGCGTTTCTATCGCGTTGACCGCAGCCGCTCGCGCGATACCGGCGGTACCGGCCTGGGTCTGGCAATCGTCAAGCGAATTGCAAACCGGCACCACGCTTCGCTCAGAATCGACAGCGAACCAGGACGGGGCAGCACCTTCACGCTGCGCTTTCCAGCGCGTCGGATGGTGGCAGACCCACCCGTCGACGCTACGCCGGCGGCAAGTCTGTCGCCGCAAAACGCTCCAGATGCCAGTCCACGTCACCCATCGTCTGAGCAATCATCGTCAGACGTTTGAAGGTGTGGGCGATCTTCATTTCCTGCGTCATCCCCATGCCGCCGTGCAGCTGAATCGCCTCCTGCCCGACGTGGCGCGCAGCCTCTGACACCTTCACCTTCGCGGCCGATACCGTTCGCATCCGTTCACGCACATCAATCTCACCGCGCGCCGCCGCATCCACCCGGCTGCAGGCAAGCAGCGTCATCGAACGTGCCTGCTCGGCACTCACAAACATGTCAACCAGCCGGTGCTGCAATGCCTGGAAGCTTCCAATGGGCACGCCGAACTGGCGCCGGGTTTTCAGATACTCAAGCGTGGACTGATTCGCAAACCGCATCGCGCCAACTGCCTCGGCACAAGACAGCGCAGTTGCGAAGTCGATCGCCTCGACCAGCGCGGCGGTGGCGGCGCCTGCGCGACCGAGCAGCGCCTCAGCAGGCACCTGTACCGCGTTCAGTTCGATGTCGGCCGCACGCCGGTTATCCTGGGTTCGGAGTGTGCGCATCTGTAGGCCCGGAGCATTGGCGTCGACCAGAAACAGCGACACACCTTCGGGGTCTGATGCCTCGCCCGAGCTGCGTGCAGACACGATCAACTTCCCCGCAATCGGCGCATCGAGCGCGAGCGACTTGGCACCCGTGATCCGCCATCCTCCTGACTGTGCGCTGGCGCGCGTGCTGACCTGCGAAATGTCGTGGCGCGAATCAGGTTCCGCATGCGCGAGCGCGAGAATCAGGCTGCCCTCTGCCACCGCAGGCAGCAGCGACTGCTTCTGCGCCTCGCTGCCGAGCGCGGCAATCAACCGGGCACCCAGCCCGACTGTGGACACAAAGGGCTCAAGCATCAGCGCGTTGCCAAGGGTTTCCATTGTGGCCACCAGATCGAGCGCGCCGCCATCAAATCCTCCCTGCGACCCCGGAAGGGTCAGGGCGGTGAGCCCGAGCTCAGCCAGCTGCCGCCAGGCTTCGGGACTGTGACCGGCCGTCGAGGCAATTACACGTTTTCTGGCTTCGAAGTCGTAGTGCTGGTCCGCCAGCCGCGCAACCGAGTCTGCGAGCAGCTGCTGTTCTTCGGTGTACTGAAAATCCATGATCAGAGCCCCAGAGCCATCTTGGCAAAGATGTTGCGCTGAATCTCGTTGGATCCGGCGTAGATCGATGTTTTGCGAAAGTTGAAATAGCGGGAGGCGGCAGAAGCCATGAATTCGTCAAAACTGTCGTAACGAATTGGGCGAAACGCCTGCGCGCGCGGCCCCACCACCTGCATCATCAGTTCAGTGATCGCCTGCTGAATTTCAGTGCCCCGGATTTTCAGCATCGACACTTCCGGGCCAATTTGGCCGTTACGGCGCATGTCATCCAGGAACCGCATGTTGGTGATTTCAAGCGCCATCAGCTCGATTTCGACGCGCGACAACCGATCGCGAAACCGCACGTCGTGAAGCAGTGGCCGACCACGAACCTGCGTGCGCGCAGCCATATCGCGCACCCTGAGAAGCTCGCGGCGGGACTGACCGATCCGGCCCGTGTTCAGGCGTTCGTGGCCCAGCAGGTATTTCGCAACGGTCCAACCCTGGTTTTCCTCATGGACCAGGTTTTCGGCGGGCACCCTGACATCGTCGAAGAACACTTCGTTGACCTCGTGGCCTTCGTCGAGCAGGATCAGCGGACGCACGGTAATGCCGGGCGTGTTCATGTCAATCAGCAGAAAGCTGATGCCCTCCTGTCGTTTGGACGTGCCGGTGTCTGTGCGCACCAGGCAAAAGATCCAGTCGCCGTAGTGGCCCAGTGTGGTCCAGATTTTCTGGCCGTTCACGACATACTCGTCGCCACGGCGCTCGGCGCGGGTTTTCAGCGACGCCAGATCCGACCCCGACCCCGGCTCGGAATAGCCCTGGCACCAGAAATCATCGCCGTTGTAGATACGCGGCAAAAATCGTTTCTTCTGCGCCTCGGTGCCAAAGCGAAGCACCACCTGCCCGCACATCGTCACACCGAATGGAACCACCGGCGGCGCGCCCGCCATGGCGGTTTCTTCCTCGAAGATGTAGCGCTCGACCGCTGACCAGCCGGTGCCGCCCCACTCGACGGGCCAGGCGGGCGCCACCCAGCCGCGTGCGGCGAGGGTTCGATGCCAGCGCAGCAGATCGGCTTTGGAGAGCTCCTGATAGTCGAGCACTTTGGTGCGTAAATCGTGGGGCAGGTTGGCCGACAGCCAGCTGCGAACCTCATCGCGAAACGCAAGTTCCTGGGAAGAAAGATTCAGATCCATCGTGACTCCAGTCGCGGGGCGATCGGTGCCCAAACCTTGAGTTTACTGCTGACAAACATCCGGGTTTGGCGTTCCGGGCACCGAAGGCGCGCCACCCTGCAGCGTTACAATCCCGCGACGCGGCCTTTCCCACAGGCTTTCTCCCCAGGAAACCCTCATGATCATCGTGACCGGCGGCGCCGGCTTCATCGGCTCAAATTTTGTTCTCGACTGGCTTGCGCTCAACAGCGAGCCGGTGCTGGTGCTTGATTCGCTCAGCTATGCCGGCAACCTGGGCAACCTGCGGTCGCTGCAGGCCGATCCCCGGTTCGAATTCGTTCGCGGCGACATTGCCGACCGCGCCTCGATGGACTCGCTGCTCGCGCGCTGCAATCCGCGCGCCGTCATTCATTTTGCAGCCGAAAGCCATGTCGACCGCTCAATTCATGGGCCCGCAGCCTTCATCCGCACCAACATCGAAGGCACGTTCACCCTGCTGGAGGCCACCCGCGCCTGGTGGAACACGCTGGGCGAATCCGCTCGATCGGCGTTTCGCTTCCTGCATGTGTCCACCGACGAGGTGTACGGCACGCTTGGAACCACTGATCCCGCGTTCAGTGAAACCACGCCCTACGCCCCCAACAGCCCCTATGCCGCATCCAAGGCGGCCTCTGATCACCTGGTTCGCGCCTGGCATCACACCTACGGGCTGCCGGTGCTTACCACCAACTGCTCCAACAACTACGGGCCTTACCAATTCCCCGAAAAACTCATCCCCCTGATGATTGTCAACGCGCTGGCCGGTAAACCGCTGCCGGTCTATGGCGACGGCATGCAGATTCGCGACTGGCTTTATGTGGGCGATCACTGCAGCGCCGTGCGCAGGGTGCTGGAAGCGGGCACGCTGGGCGAGACCTACAACATCGGTGGGCATAACGAAAAAGCCAACATCAATATCGTTCGCACCGTGTGCGCGTTGCTCGATGCCCGGCAACCGGATCCCGCCGGCCGGCGCGAACGCCTGATCACGTACGTCACCGACCGCCCGGGCCACGACCGTCGCTATGCCATTGACGCCCGCAAGATCGAGCGCGAACTGGGATGGCGGCCCGCCGAAACCTTCGAGTCAGGCATCGCGCGCACGATCGACTGGTACCTGGCCAACCCCGACTGGATTGCCGGCGTGCAGAGCGGCGCCTATCGTGAGTGGATCGACACCCAATACGGCAATCGGAAAAGCGCCTGAGCTCATGCCCATCGACTCCAAACGCCCCACCACCTCGCGCCGCGGCATCATTCTCGCCGGCGGCTCAGGCACGCGGCTCCACCCGCTCACGCTCGCAGTGTCCAAGCAGCTGATGCCGGTCTACGATAAGCCGATGGTGTACTACCCCCTGAGCGTGTTGATGCTCGCTGGCATCCGCGACATACTGATCATCTCCACCCCGCATGATCTGCCAGGCTTTCGGCGGCTGCTGGGAGACGGCTCATCCTGGGGCCTGTCGCTCAGCTATGCCGAGCAGCCCAGCCCCGACGGGCTCGCGCAGGCGTTTCATATCGGCGCTGATTTCGTGGGCGATGGTCCTTCTGCCCTGGTGCTGGGCGATAACCTGTTCCATGGTCATGACCTCATGCGAAGGCTGGCGGCGGCCGATGCCCAACCGGGCGGCGCCACCGTGTTCGCCTATCCGGTGGTCGATCCCGAGCGCTATGGCGTGGTTGAGTTCGACGAGGCGGGCCATGCGATCTCGATCGAGGAAAAGCCTACCCAACCGCGCAGCCGCTATGCGGTCACCGGATTGTATTTTTACGACAATCAGGTGGTCGATATTGCGCGCAACTTGAAGCCCTCCGCGCGCGGCGAACTCGAAATCACCGACTTGAACCGCGTCTATCTCGAGCGCGGGCAGCTCGATGTGCAGGTGCTGGGCCGCGGCGACGCCTGGCTTGACACCGGCACGCATGATTCGCTGATTGAAGCCGCGCAGTTCATTCAGACACTCGAGAAGCGCCAGGGTTTGAAGGTGGCGTGCCCCGAAGAAATCGCGTGGCGTCAGGGATGGATCAACGATGAAGCACTGCGCGCGCTCGCCCGCCCGCTCGTCAAAAGCGGCTACGGCGCTTACCTGGCGCGGCTGCTCGAGCATCAGGTCTTCTGAACGGAGCGGGCCTTGAATATTTCACCCAGTCCGCTGCTGCCTGATGTGCTGGTCATTGAACCGCGGGTATTCGGTGACGCACGCGGATTCTTCTTTGAAAGTTTCAATGCCCGCGTGTTTGGCAACCTGTCGGGCCTTCATCCACAGTTCGTGCAGGACAACCACTCGCGCTCAGCGCGCGGCGTATTGCGCGGCCTGCACTATCAGATCCGACAGCCGCAGGGAAAGCTGGTTCGCGTCGTTCGGGGCACGGTGTTCGATGTGGCGGTCGATCTGCGCCGCTCGTCGCCAACCTTCGGCCGTTGGGCAGGCTGGGAGCTGAGCGAAGACAACCACCGACAGCTCTGGATTCCGCCGGGATTCGGTCACGGGTTTGTGGTGCTGTCCGAATCGGCTGACTTCCTTTACAAAACCACCGACTACTACGCGCCCGAGCATGAACGCTGTCTGCGCTGGAACGATCCGTCGGTGCGCGTGCAGTGGCCCGTGGATGGGCTCGACCTGAAGCTGTCTGAAAAAGACCAGCGCGGTCTGCCGCTTGCCGACTGCGAGTGTTTTGAATAAGTCGGCAATGAGCGCAGCGCGGCCCAAAATTCTGTTGCTGGGCGCAACCGGGCAGGTTGGCTGGGAACTTGCACGAAGCCTGCAACCGCTGGGCGCGCTGCGTTGCAGCACCCGCAACGAGGCGAATTTCAGCGCGCCGGCCGACCTCGAGGCCCACATCACACAGGCATCGCCCGATGTCATCGTGAACGCCGCCGCTTACACTGCGGTGGATCAGGCCGAGAAGGAACCCACGCTTGCGCACTGCGTCAACGGCGAGGCACCGGGCGCGCTGGCACGCGCTGCGCGGCGATCTGGCGCCCTGCTGATTCACTACTCCACCGACTATGTGTTCGCAGGCACGGGCGAGCGTGCGTGGCGAAGCACCGATTCAGTTGACCCGCAAAACGTCTATGGCCACAGCAAACTGGCGGGCGAGCGCGCGATCGCCGACGCGGGAGGCGACTGGCTCACCTTCCGCACCAGCTGGGTCTATGCGGCACGCGGTCGCAATTTCGTTCGTACCATGCTCAAGCTGGGCGCCGAGCGCGACACGCTGCGTGTCGTTGCCGACCAGATTGGGGCGCCCACCTCGGCCAGACTGATTGCCGACGCCACCGCGCAGGCGCTCGCGATTGCACTGCTCGAGCGGCGCGAGGGCCAGTTCCTTAGCGCCATCCACCATCTGTGCGCGGCCGGCCACACCAGCTGGCACGGCTTTGCGCAGACGCTATTTGAGCGCTGGACGATGATCGCACCCGACCAGCCTGTTGCGCTTCGCACGCTTAGCGCGATACCCAGCACTGAGTACCCAACGCCCGCGCGTCGACCCCTCAACTCCCGGCTCGACTGCTCGGACTTTGAAGTGCGGTTTCGCCTGACGCTGCCGCCCTGGCAACAGGGGCTTGATCTGGTGCTGGCAGAACTTGCCGAGGCGGTCAGCGCCCGTTAAACACGGGCGGTCGTTTTTCGGCGAACGCCCTCGCTGCGCCCGCGTGATCTTCAGTCACCATGCAGTTCGCCTGATGCAGCGCCTCGGCATCCAGGCTGGGCGCCAGTGCACAGGCCGAAGCCAGGCTGGTGATCTGTTTGATGTGACCATAGGCGATCGTCGGTCCTGCCGCCAGTTCCGCCACCAGCGCTTCGGTTTTTGCCTCGAATTCATCAGCGGAAAACACCCGCGTGAGCAGACCCATCGCATAGGCCTGATCAGCCGTGAGAAGGGGCGCGAACATCATGAGTTCGCGCGCCCGCGCAATGCCCAACATTCGGGTGAGCAGCCAATTGACGCCGAAATCTCCCGCGAGGCCTACCCGCGCGAAAGCGGTGGTGAGCTTGACGTCACTGCGCGCAAATCGAAAGTCGCAGGCAAGCGCGAGCCCCAGCCCCGCGCCAGCCACTGCCCCGGGAATGACCGCAACCGTGGGCTTGCCCATCTCGTGGAGAAGCCTGACCGACTCGGCGCGATCACGCAGCTGGCTGGCCCGCTGCTCCACCGACCGCCCTGCGTCGCGTCCCGCAGCCATCGCCTTCACGTCACCGCCTGCGCAAAACGCACCGCCGCTACCGGTCAGCACCACCACGCGTACTGCGGAGTCGAGCGCCGCTTCACGCAGTGCCGCACACAGCTGAGTCGACATCTCCAGCGTGATTGCATTTCGAGAGCCCGGATTGTCGAGTGTGAGCGTGAGCACCGAGCCGCGGGTCTGGCGTAAAACCTGTCCTGTCATCGAGAGTCTCCGTTTGGATGGCCGCGGTGTCGGCCAGTCAGTCGACGATGAAAAGTCGTGCACCGAATTCAGTGGATGAACGATGAGGCTCGGCGCCGTCAGCGACCTGGTAGCTGGTTCCGGGCTTCAAAACGAACTGTCTCCCATCGGCGAGTTCGGTATGAAGCTCGCCCTCCAGACACAGCAGGATGTGGCCCTTTGAGCACCAGTGGTCAGCCAGATAGCCCGGTGAATAGTCGACCATCCGAACCCGGATGGGTCCAAACTGACGGGTTCGCCAGATCGCTACACCCCGTTCCCCAGGATGTTCAACAGGCGCGACGGTCGACCATTCAGTGGTGCAAAAGGCAATGTCGTTAATCTGCATGGCTTGTTGGTTCTCGAGACAGGATCGGCCGGGAGGAATCGGTTTTGCTAGTCTGCAAACGAACACCCTGTCCGGCGACCCGCAAACACTTCAAGCATAACCGACCCGAGTGAGCATAGAGCCCTGGTATTGGATCGCATTCACCGTTGCCGCAGCGGCCGCGCAAAGCGCGCGCAACGCGATGCAGCGCGAACTCACGTCGGTGTTGGGCACCGTGGGCGCAACGCAGGTCCGCTTTCTGTACGGGCTTCCATTCGGCATTGTTTTTCTGGGAATCGCGCTGGCGGTCACTGGCGACCCGATTCCTGCCTTTCGAGCCACCTCGGTTGCCTGGACCGCAGCAGGTGCATTGGCTCAGGTGGTGGCCACCGCATTGATGCTCGCCGCGATGAAAGAGCGATCCTTTGTGGTCACGACGGCGCTGGTCAAAGCTGAACCGGTCTGGGTCGCCATTCTCGGCTTTGCGCTGCTCGGCGAAACATTCGGCTGGTCGCTACTCGCTGGAATCGCGATTGCAACGGCGGGTGTACTCTGGCTGTCATGGCCCTCAGCGGGTGTGGGCTGGTCGCTTCGCCCGGTTGCGCTGGGACTCGCGTCTGCCGCGGTGTTCGCGGCCTCAGCCATCGCCTTTCGGGCAGCCATGCTCTCGATCGATAGCGGATCGGGCTTTGTCGTCAAGGCAACGGCGGTGATGGCCCTCAGCCTGGCCATGCAGGTGGTGGCGCTCGTTACCTGGATGCTGATCGCAAACCGGGCCTTACTTGTCGAGGTGCTCCGGGTGTGGCGACCCTCGCTTGCCACCGGGCTCCTTGCCGCCACCGGATCACAATGCTGGTTTCTGGCCTTTGCAATCGAGACTCCGGCGAAAATAAGAACGCTGGGGCTGATCGAAATCCTGTTTGCGCAATTCATCTCCCGCCGCATTTTCAGTCAGCAGCAAAGTTTCAGAGAGCTTCTTGGCATGGCCGTGTTGCTTGCGGGCGTGGTGCTGGTGCTTCGAAGCTGATTGCCTGACGTTCAAAGCTGATCGCCATTGATTCGTTCCAACCGGTCGACCCCACCTCTAAAGTTCACCATCGAACAGATATGAATCCACACCCGCCCCTCCTCTGCCCTCGCCATGACGCGGCCCCCAGACCCGGGCCCGCCACAGCGGCCGATCTCCCACAGCGCCGGCATTGCCAACTTTGAACGCTCATCATCTCGACACCGACGTCATGGTGATCGGCGCGGGCGGCGCAGGCATGTACGCCGCCATCGAGGCAGCCCGTCAGGGCGCCCGTGTCCTGCTGATTGACCGCAGCCTGATCGGGCGCGGCGGTGCCACGGTCATGGCGCAAATGACCGTGGCGGCAGCGGTTGGACCGCCCGGCACCGACGACTGGCGATTCCACCTGAAGGACACGCTCGCGGCCGGACGCGGTCTTTGCGACCCGCGGCTCGCATCACTGCTCTGCGAGGACGGTGTCGAGTGCATCCTTGAAATGGATCGCTGGAAAGTGGGATGGGCGCGCGATGGCGAGCATCTGCGCGCGGTGCAGGCACCCGGTCACGACCGGCCACGCTGTGTCTACGTTGATTTCCTCAACACCGGGCCGGCAGTGTCGCGAGCGCTGCGAACGCAGGTCCAGCGAATCGGCGAACCCATCCGGCGAATCGGCGAGGTCATGGTCACCGACCTGGTCGTGCAGGAGGGTGTGGTCACTGGGGCGGTCGCGCTTCATGTCGCATCGGGCGAGGCGCTTACGATCGGTGCGCGCGCCACCATCATTGCCACGGGCGGGCTCACGCGACTCTATCGACGAAACAGTGCCTCCACCAACATGTCGGGCGACGGCTACGCGCTGGCACTGAGAGCGGGGGCCTCGCTCATCGACATGGAATTTGTGCAGTTTTTTCCGATTGGTCACCTGGCGCCGCGACTGGTCGGAATGGATCCGATCATGTGGGATCCGTTTCGCTACAAGCTGGGCGGCCGACTGCTCAATGGCGCGATGGAAGAGTTTGTCGACCGCTGGGGCGGTGCCGATGGGGGGCGCTACACGGCCACCCGTGACCGCGCCACCTACGCAATCACCCAGGAGGTTCGTGCTGGGCGCGGCTCACCCTCAGGCGGCGCATGGCTCAGCTTCAGCCATCTGGGTGAAAAGGAACTCCGCGCGGCCTTCGGTCCGGTCATCGACCGGCTGGCGGCCAACGGCATCGACCTCACGCGGCAAGCTATTGAGGTGGCGCCCATCGCGCACTACCACATGGGCGGCGTTCGGGTGGACACCGCCATGCGAACCGGCGTGCCGGGCCTGTTTGCCGCTGGGGAAGCCGTGGGAGGCGCCAACGGCGCCAACCGCCTGTCGGGTAATGCCATCACCGAGGCGCTGGCCTTTGGACGGGTCGCGGGCCGTGAGTCTGCCGCTGCGGCGGCTCGACAGGACCTGCCCCGTTTTTCCGCTGTGGCGGCGAAAGAGCGCATTGCACTGCTGTCATCGGGCAGCCGCACCGGGCTCAACACCGCGTCGTTGGTGGCCGAACTGCAGGCGCTCATGTCAACCGAAGCAGGGCCCTTCCGAACTGAGCAGAGCCTGGTGCGTGCGAAGGCGGGAATCGATCGCCTGCAGCGCAAAATCGGCGAGGTGCCACCCGGCGATCCCGGGTCGCCACACGATCTCGCCCGACTCGACTGGTTTGATCTGCGGCAAATGCTGCTGGTGGCCGACAGCGTCGTGACCGCAGCCTCCGAGCGTCGGGAAAGCCGTGGTGCGCATCAGCGAGAGGACGCCCCGGACACTGATCCGGCGTGGACGCTCAATCAGATCATCACGCTCGATTCGGCGGGTTCGCTTCGCCTGACCCGCGAGCAGGTTCCAAGCTTCGACCAAGAGGCCGCCTGAGATGCCAGTTGCACGTCTTCTGATTCAACGTGGCGCGCAGGGCGAGCCCGCTCGACAAGACGCCTTCGAAATTACCTTCGAGCCCGGCGAGTCGGTACTGGATGGCTTACGCAGGCTACGTGTCGAAGCTGACCCTACGCTTGCTTTTCGCTATGCGTGCCTGAACGCCAACGCGTGCAAGGAATGCATGATGACGCTCGACGGCAAGGTCATCTATGCCTGTACCGCACGAATCGAGCCTCGCGACATGGTTCTTGCGCCCCTTCCGAACAAGCCCCTGGTTCGCGACCTTGTCACCGTCATTGCGCCAAGCGATGAGCGTTGGACACCAGGGTCTGATTAATCAATCTTTCTGAACCTCAGGAGCCCAGTCATGCTCAAGTTTTCTCGTCGTCGGTTGTTGCAGGCCACCGGTGCAAGTCTCGTATTCCCGTCGTCCGGGCTGTTTGCCCAGCAGCGCCTGTTGTCGGGCACAGTAAAAATCGTGGTGCCGTTCCCTCCGGGTGGAATCACCGACGTGTTGGCGCGTGGCCTCGCGCAACAGATGACAGGCAGCCTGGGCACGCCCGTGGTGGTCGAAAATCGGGCTGGGGCGAACGGCAGCATCGGGGCAACCCAGGTGGCGCGCGCCGCACCCGACGGCCTCACCCTGCTGCTGGGCGTCACCGACACCCACGCGGTGAACCCTGCCGCCATGCGCAACGTTGCCTATGACGCAAACCGCGACTTTGCCCCGGTGAGCAACATCACCAGCGTACCGCTGGTGCTGGCAGTGGGCCCCACGCTGAAGGATCTGGCCAATCTGCGGGCCTTCATTGACGCGGCCCGCAAGCAGCCCGGCAAGTTCACCCATGCAAGCTGGGGGGTGGGCAGCACCTCGCACATCGCCATGCTGCGGGTAGCCGACAGCACCGGCATCGAGCTTCTGCATGTGCCGTACACCGGGGCAGCGCCCGCCGCGCAGGCGTTGATCGCAGGTCAGGTGGATAGCCTGATCCTGCCAGCCGGCGCCGCCGAAGCGTTTGCCCGCGACGGCCGGCTGCGAATCCTGGCGGCGTTGTCGCCCAAGCGGTTGGCGCTGCTGCCGGATGTGCCCACGCTGGCGGACCAGGGCGTTGCGCTATCGGTAAGCGTGTTTCAGGCGCTGTTCGCGCCGGCTGGAACACCGCCCGCGGTCATTGCATTGTTGAACAAATCGGTTGAAAGCGCCGTGCAGTCCGAAGCATTCCTGAAGACGCTGCAGACTCAGGCGGCGTTGCCTACGCCGTCGTCGCCGGAAGCTCTTGCAACGCTGGTACGAAGCGAACAGGAAGCTTGGGGGCGAATCATTCGAGCGGGCAACATCCGAATCGATTGAGGGGGCCGCAGGCCGCGGCCGGGCTTGCATGCCCGGCCCTTCTCGCCCCGCCCGCACAGTCCGCAGGGACTGTGCTCTCCGTCGCCACTGCTTCGCAGTGGTGCCGGAGGCGGGACTCGAACCCGCACGCCCTTTCGGGCACCGGATTTTGAGTCCGGCGCGTCTACCTGTTCCACCACTCCGGCGAGAGCGACCTAAAATTATCGCATAAGCGGATTACTCGCCACCTCCTCCTCCGCACCACAACACACCGCACCCAGCACGCAAGGATCAGGCGTGCCATTGGTCTAACGGTGAGCCGATTAGCGCAGATAGAGCCTCGAAGTGACTCGCCGGCACGACGTTGGAATCGGATGCGGCTGTCGATGACCGCCAGCTTCCTGTGACATCGCCTTTCAGAATGCCAACCAGGCTGGTCTCGCCAGGCTGTTGGACGCTGATTGCTCGATTCCAGGAGGCATTGTCGCGGTCAATCGAATAGCGGCTCTCGGACTCATCCCAAAAATCTCGTGTCTCCTCGACGAAAAGCCATTCGGAGGCTGGGGCTGAGGATAGACCCACAGACATTTTGAGAATGGAAAGTACATCCGCGGCGGTCACCTTTCCACTGGCATCCACGTCCGCCGCAATGACCTGATAGGGCGACACTGCTGGGGGGGACAGCGGGCCTGACCCATCAGGGTCAGCGTTTGGATTGATGCCCAGCGCGAGCCGCATTGCCGCTACAGCGTCGGCAGCAGTGACGCCGAGCTGCCCGTCCGCAGTCGTCCTGCCTGCTGTGAGCTGATATTGGCCATCTGGCAAGGCCTCAAAGACGTATCGCCCCGACGTATCCGAGGCTGAGTCGGAGACAGCCAAAGCATCATCCGAGACAGGGCGCTCGCCGTTCAAGATGTTGGAGAACGCAATGCTCAAATTTTCTGTCCCAGGGGCAGCCTGTACGACGATGGTACCGATTAGCGTCGAACTGCTCAGACCGGCAGTATTCGCGTCTGCAATCAAGGCGCCAAAGCTGAGCCGATCCGCCTGAGCGGTATTGCCTAGGACGGTCCAATCTGATGTCAGATGACTGGTAAAGCTGATCGACGAGCCCTGCGGCCCGGTCGCCATAAACCCAAAACTTTCAACCAACGACGACGGGTTGATCCATACCTCAGCGCGGAGCGTATTCGAGGTGTGGTCGAACGATGAGCCTCGCAGATCAAACCAGGAGGCCAGCGTTGCACCGACATCCGACGCGTGAACGGCCCCAACGCGCACCTGGTCAAGCAATTGATGACTCTTCCAGTGATACGCGACACCGGAAAGTTTCGAAGGGGTAAGGGCTAGACTCTTGACGGAAAACTCACCGTCCGAAAACCGCAGTAGCTCGATACCGGTTAACTGATCAGCGCCATCGTTAAGGCTCCAGGATTTTTTGACGGGGTCCTGAATCTGCGCTGCGCGCATGTCAGTCACCGTGTACTGGTCTGCCGCGGTCGCCTGAATCGTATAAAACGACCGCGCTCCGCTAAACACCGCTACGTCCTGGCCCAGTCCCCCGGCAATCGTATCGTTGCCCGCCCCACCCGCGAAAACGTTATTGCCTGCGTCTCCAATTAAGAGGTCCGCATGGACGCTACCGGTTAACTGAGTCACACCGCTCAGCTTTTGTGCACCAACACTGCGGTCATCCATGATGAGCCGATCCGCCTCCACCCTGGCCCGCGCATAACCTTCCACCAGGTTCACTTCCACCGGCAACATCGTCAGGTCGTACAGCACGTGTGTCTGACCATTGCCAATGATCACGTCATCGCCGCCTATCGGGCGATACGCGTTGTACGCGCCGTTGTCTCCCACGTTGACTGCCTGCGCCGATCCGAACTCGCTCGCGTCGTAGCGATCCGCGTGTACGCTTCCCGTCACCATCTCAATGCGCCGGAATGTGTCCGTCCCATTCGATGGCCCGCCTATCGCGATGCCTGCCGCCATGTCGATCGTCACCGGTTCGGCCTGACGCCAGTAATTCAATTCGTCCAGACCACCCCGACCATCCACATAATCATCGCCGTCTTCGGTCCGGAAAAAATTGTCCTGGTTGTTGCCCAACATCGTCTCGTCCTGACTCGATCCATAGAGCCCCTGGACGCCGCTAAATTTCACTGCACCAGCCCAGGCGTTGAAGTTGTTATTGGTGACATTCGACGTGTACGCCTCGAATGATCCCTCGGCCAGATCCACCACCAGCCGCCTGGTGAAATCTGGCAGCGTGACAAATGCGCCCTCGCCAGGTGCGCTCGCCGAGAGCGCGTAGCCAGGCAGCAACAACCGCGTCTCACCGTTCCCGATCACCGTGTCGCCCGCAGACACACCCACGATATTGGTGTTCGTGCCGGCCGCGTTGGTCCCGAAATTCGTCATGTCAAACACATCGGCAGCGCCGGTCCCTAGCAGCGCTGCGACCCGCTCCAGCGTATCGCCTGTGGCGTCAGAAAACGCTGTCGAGGTCACTTTTCCAACCCCCTGTTGGTTGTAGCTCACTGAAATGCCTGCGTTCCAAAAGCTGCCTCGACCATAGGAAACCAATAGCCCAAAATTCCAGGGCTGATCCAATCCCAGCGAAGTGCTGATCTGGTCACTTCCGCTCGGGAAATACTGAAAGCCAGATACCGGCGCCCGCCCAGTGACGACATGACCCGCTGGGCTCGACGCTCCGTTGATTCGCTCAACTCCAGCAAAGTTCACGGTGTAGGGCGTTTGCGTGACTGTGCCGCTGACAGCACTTGTCCCGCTGATTCGCCCCAGGGTCAGGTCGATCGTGGCAACACTCGCGCTGCCCAAGTTGATCGAGTCAAAGTCATTCACCGGCGCAACGTGTTGGTAGGGCTGAACTTTCGCGGGGTCATACCCCACCACAGCGTATTGACCGGACAACCCAGATCCCAAAGTGAATGAGTCAGGACCTGAACCCCCGATGTAAGTACCGCTTGCATCCAACGCAATGTGATCAGCCCCGCCGAGACCCGCCACGCCAGCGCTCAGTCCGGCGGCCTTATCTGCCGCTGTGTACGTCAACGTGCCATCGCCGAATTCCGTGCCGAGCTTGTAGCCGGGCGAATGATCAATCGAAGTATGTGAAGTTGAATCCTGCGTCGGGGTGCTGACAGCGCTGAACTTCAGACCTGCGCCCAAGGTCAACTCGCCGTCCGCGAATCGGAGCATCTCAATGCTGATCAGCTGATCAGTGCCATCATTCAGACTCCAGGCACCGTTCACAGGGTCCTGAATCTGTGACGCCCGCGTATCAGTCACCGTATATCGATCGGCTGCAGTCGCCTGAATCGTGTAGAAAGACCGTGCCCCACTGAACACCGCCACATCGTGGCCCGCACCGCCGTTGATCGTGTCGTTACCCGCCCGTCCTTCGAGAACGTTGTTCTCGCCGTCGCCAATCAGCACGTCGCCGAATACCGTCCCCGACACACGGTTGACACCGCTCAGCCTGTGCACACCCACGCTGCGGTCATCCGTGATCAGCCGATCCGCCTCCAACCGGGCCTGCGCATAACCTTCCGCCAGGTTCACCTCCACCGGTAGCAGCGTCAGGTCATACAACACGTGCGTCTGACCGTTACCAATTACCACATCATTGCCACCCGCAGGACGGTACGCGTTATACGACCCCTGGTCCCCCTCATTGACTGCCCGCGCCGAACCAAAACCGCTCGCGTCATACCGATCGGCATACACCGTACCGGTCACCATCTCGATCCGGCGAAACGTATCCACGCCACTCGACGGCCCGCCCACCACCACGCCACCTGCCATGTATATCGTCACCGGCTCGGCCGCACGCCAGTACTCCAGTTCGTCCAGCCCGCCCCGTCCGTCCACAAAATCATCACCATCCTGCGGCCGGAAAAAATTGTCCCGCTCGTCACCCAGCATCGTCTCGTCCAGCAACGACCCATACACCCCCTGCACACCGCTGAACTTCACCGCGCCAGCCCACGCATTGAAATTGCTGTTCGTCACGCTCGACGTGTACGCTTCAAACGATCCCGCTGTCAGATCCACCACCACGCGTCTGGTGAAATCCGGCAGCGTCAAAAATCCCCCAGCGCTCGGTGCGCTCGCGCCCAGCGCAGCCCCAGGCAGCAATAGCCTCGTCTCGCCATTGCCTATCACCACGTCACCAGCCGACACGCCCACGATGTTCATCTTCGTGCCTGCCGCATTGGTGCCGAAGTTACGCATGTCGAATACGTCAGCCGCACCAGTGCCCGCAACGCCTGTCAACCGCTCCAACGTATCGCCAGCCGCCCCCGGAAACGCAGACGAACTCACCCGGCCAATCCCCTGCTCGCTGTAGCTCACCGATATGCCTGCGCTCCAGAAACTCCCCCGGCCATAAGTCACCAAAAAACCCGGGTTCGGCTGATCCAATCCCAGCGGAACGCTGATCTGATCACTACCGCTCGGCGAATAGGAAAAGCCGAAGATCGGTACCCGGCCGCTCACCACATGGCCCGCGGGGCTCGACGCTCCAGTGATGCGCTCAACGCCAGAAAAATCCACCGTGAAAGGCGTCCCAGTGGTGGCGTTTGTTCCGCTGATGCGCCCCGCCGTCAGATCAATGCTCGTGATGCTCGCGCTGCCAACATTGATCGTGTCAGCGTCGTCGACCAGCGGGACATGCTGGTAAGGCTGCTGCTTGGTCTGATCCCAACCAACTACCGTGTACAGCCCAGCCAGCGATGGGCCCAGATTGAACGTGTCAGAACCCGGTCCGCCCAGATACGTTCCGCTCGCATCCAACGTGATCTGATCGGCTCCGCCCAAACCCGCCACGCCCGCACTCAATCCAGCGCTCTTGTCCGCCGCGCTGTAGGTCAGTGCGCTGTCGCTTAGCTCGGTGCCGCGCTTGTAGCCCTGTGCAGCGGTGAATGGGTCGGGGGTTACTGCGGCAGTTGACGTCCCAGCGCCACTTCGCGGCGTGAACGTTTGCGTCACGCCGGTAATTGCCAGATCCCCATCAGTAAACTGCAGTACTTCAATGCCACTCAACAAGTCGGCACCGTCATTCAGCCCCCAAGTTCCCTTGACTGGGTCGAGGATCTGCTGCGCGCGATTGTCGATCACCGTGAATAAACCGCTAACACCTGGCGTCAACGTGTAGTCAGTTCTCTTTCCGGAATAGACCGCCACATCGTGGCCCGCACCGCCGTTGATCGTGTCGTTACCCGCCCGTCCTTCGAGAACGTTGTTCTCGCCGTCGCCAATCAGCACGTCGCCGAATACCGTCCCCGA
>Ga0194118_10000624_pt1 | contig 57409 bp, 62 predicted proteins | sample TA2MahsurfametaG_2_FD_148662 | JGI IMG/M metagenome (GOLD analysis project Ga0194118, IMG submission 148662) | Freshwater microbial communities from Lake Tanganyika, Tanzania - TA2015013 Mahale N5 surface | ecosystem: Environmental > Aquatic > Freshwater > Lake | place: Tanzania: Lake...
CTCGGCATCTAAATGGTTAGTTGGTTCATCTAGAAGTAACAGATCTGGTTTTCTAAGTAATAATTGACATAAAGCAACTCGGCGTTTTTCGCCACCAGATAACACTTTGACATCAGCATCCCCTGGCGGACAGCGAAGTGCATCCATTGCCTGTTCAATTTGCGAATCTAAATCCCAAGCATTTCTGTGATCTAGCGCTTCTTGTAATTTACCCATCTCTGCGAGCAAACTGTCATAGTCTGCTTCTGGATCTGCTAAGGCGGTTGAAATTTTATTGAAACGATCTAACATCGCCTTGGTTTCGCCCATACCCAATTCCACATTTTGCAAAACAGTTTTTGTTTCATCAAGCTTTGGTTCTTGTTCTAAGATGCCAACGCTGTAACCAGGTGAAAGAAATGCTTCACCATTTGAAACTGTTTCTACTCCTGCCATAATGCGAAGTAGTGTGGATTTACCCGAACCATTTGGTCCAACCACACCAATTTTTGCGCCTGGCAAAAACATCAACGTGACGTTATCCAAAACTACTTTGTCGCCATGTGCTTTTCGGGCTTTTTGCAGGGTGTATATGTATTCAGCCATATGCCCTATCGTACCTGTTACCAACTAGGCGGCAGTTGAACCACCTTCGGGTTCCCAGTAATCATTTTGATTAGCTGTTGCCAAATTAGCATCTTCAATAATTCGCTTGGTTCTAGTAAAACTAGCAACTCCACGAGTTAAGTCATGGCCAAGATGAACAGCCTCAATCTCGACAGTTGTGCCTTGGCGCTCGCCAGTATCCCAACGCCGAATTTTGAGTTTGCCGTGCACAATTATTGGATCACCTTTAGTGATACTGGCTGCAACATTTTTGGCTAAATTTCGCCAACAAATCACATTAAAAAACATACTTTCACCATCTACCCAGCGCGCGCTGTATCGATCATATTTTCGCGGGTTGATTGCTAGGCGAAAACTTGTCATCTCCACCCCTGTTTCTGTTGTTCGATCTTGCGGATCAGATACCACATTTCCAATTAGCGTTACTGGAACTTCATGAATTACGGCCCCCTTGGTTGAGTAGATAATGCTGGCTGTTTGCGATGAAATGAGAATCGAAGTCAAGGTTGTGGATTAATCCGCCTTGGGGTTAAGGCACAATACGCATACCGCTCGTAGCTCAATGGATAGAGCATCCGGTTTCTACCCGGCAGGTTAGGGGTTCGAGTCCCTTCGAGCGGGCCACTAAGGCTTAAATCCTCGATTCTTGACTAATGCAATCGTGAAATCGGGTTGCTCGTTAACTAACTGCACGGTGAAATCAAAATCTTGATTAACAAACCGCCACATACCGCAACGTTGAGCCCGCACATTTGTTTCTTGAACAATCAAATTGGCATCACGTTCTGCTTTTGCTGCAGTTAGCGCAGTTTTTGCAGCTGGCTTATTTGCTGCAGTAAATGCATCTGCTTCTGCTTGGGTAATTGTGCCTGCTTTAACCAATTGGTTAATCGGCCCTTTGGCTTTTGCGCCTGCTACTACTTTGCCCAAACTATGCGCAGTTGCAGCAGCGTTGACACCAAAGAACAGGGCGGCTGCACCCACCAGCGCTGCTGCCACTGTCATTTTTCGATTCATTCGATCTCCCGTCATAGCGAGCGATGTCGCCCGCTTGGCTGAAGGTAGCCCCTATATCTTGCTAAGCATCTGTTAGATTCCTGTGGGGTTTCTGTGAACTAAGCCCGCTCCCATAAGGTTCACCTATATGAATAACTCTTCTAGAACCAGTGAGCGCATTGTCTGGATTGACTGCGAGATGACTGGCCTTGACTTAACTAAGGATGTCTTAGTTGAGGTGGCTTGCATAGTGACCGAAGCCGATTTAACTGAGTTAGATGAAGGTTTTCAAGTTGTAATTCGTCCAGATGATTTATCTATTCTCGATGGCATGGTTGAAGTTGTTAAACAAATGCACACTGATTCAGGTTTAATCACTGAAATTCCAAACGGAATCCCGCTTGGTCTAGCCGAAGAACAGCTACTTGCCTATATCAAAAGTCATATTCCAGAGCCTAGAAAATCTCCGCTAGCTGGATCTAGTGTTTATGTTGACCGCAGTTTCTTAATTAGAGATATGCCTAGAGTAGATAATCATCTGCATTACCGCTTGCTTGATGTTTCATCAGTAAAGGAAATTGCCAGACGTTGGTATCCACGTGTTTATTTCGGCACACCAGCAAAAGTTGGAAATCACCGAGCACTGAGTGATATCAAAGAATCAATTGAAGAACTTAGGTTTTATCGAGAATTGATTTTCTTGCCAGATCCAGGTCCTACTTTGGATAAAGTGAGTGAAGTTGCTAACCAATACAACACTAGGCGCAGTCCGGGTGAAACGCTTGGATAGACTCCGCAATCCTTGGCTGATTGCAGCAAAGGTCATGGTGGGTGTAGCTCAGCTGGTAGAGCGCCGCGTTGTGGTCGCGGATGTCGCGGGTTCAAGTCCCGTCACTCACCCCAATTTTTAGGAACTAAATGGCATCAGCAAAGACTCGAGAAATTTGGTTGATGCGAACTGAGTTAAATCAGCCTTTTACTGAAACTGTGCCTGCAGAATTTACCTGGCACACCTTTAATCCTAATAAAGATGAAGCAGAGTTTTTAGCAGCAAATGCAGATGCATTTGCCGATCATCCAGAACAAGGGCTTTGGGATGAAACAGATCTTTTAAATCGACTTGCTGAACCTTGGTTTGTGCCAGCGGACTTCTTTTTACTTAGAGATAAAGCAGGAGGTATTGCGGGATTTGTTTGGGTGAAGATAAACATTGAACGAATGGTTCCCGATGCAGAAATTTATTTAATTGGGTTAGTTCATAAATACCAATTAAAAGGAATGGGCAAAGCACTTTTAGCTCATGGCCTAAATCATATTTATCAACAAGGATTCAATGAGGCAATTATTTATGTGGATGCACCGAATACTCCGGCGCTTAGCCTTTATCAAAAACATGGCTTCCGACATATTTCAACTCAAATAGTGCCAATTGAAAAGAAGCGGGATTAATGAATACCGCAAATGCCCTTATTGGTTTTTGGCTAGCAATTGCTGCTGCAAGTGCAACTTTAATTGGTTGGGCAATTGTTGCTGGAAGAAAAAAGATTTCAGAAAAAGCAATTGGGGTAGCGCTAATTATTGCAGCACTTGCTATGCTTTATGTCAGCTTCACTCAATTAATTCCACAAGCATTTGATAATGATTTATCAAATATAGATTTGATTATCTGGCTGGGTTTAGGCTTTTTCATTGTGGTGCTATTAAGGTATCTTGGTGACTCATTTTCAGATTTAGATTCTCTTAAATCATCTGCTTTGTTAGTTGCCGCTGCGGTCACCGCGCATAATCTGCCTGAAGGAGCAGCGACGATTGCAACAACTGTGCAGGATTTATCTGCTGGAATTACTACTTCAATAGCTATTGCAATTCACAATATCCCAGAGGGATTAGCCATTGCTGCTGCTGCATTAGCAGCTGGATTTACAAAGAAAAAAGCACTCATTTTTGTACTTGTTGCAGCAGCTGCTGAAATGCTTGGCAGTTTGGTAGTTTTAGTTGACGTTCAAGTACTAAATCAATTAGTAATAGCAAAACTGCTAACAGTTGTTGCTGGCATTATGATTGCGCTAAGTGTGATTGAATTATTACCGCACGGATATGCGCAATTTCGCACTAAAGGTGAGCCAACTCACTAGTTATTAATGTATCTGAGTGATCCACACTGAGTCATTCCCTCTAAAATCTGGTAAGGAGGAATTTTGGTATACGCAGCTGCATTAGATGGCAACTTAAATGATCTACTAAACGATACTGGAGCAATTGTTTTTTATCTAGTTGTTTGGGGATTAGTTTTTGTTGGCACTGGACTTTTTGTTGGAGCCTTTATTCCGTTCATTACCGGTGATTCGCTGTTGTTTGCAGCCGGAATTATTGCCGCAACTTCGAGCAGTGTTGATGTGCAGGTGTTAGTAATTGGTGTCGGATTAGCAGCTTTTTTTGGTGATCAGGTTGGATTTATTTTGGGCAGACACTATGGCCGACCTTATTTAACCCGAAGAGGTGGGCCAAAGATTCAAGCTGCAATTGCAAAGACTGAAAGCTTTTATAAAAAATATGGTTGGTGGTCAGTCGTGATTGCTCGGTTTATGCCATGGGCAAGAGTATTTATTCCTGCAATTGCCGGAATTGGCAATATGAACTATTACAAGTTCTTAACATCTAACTTTACTGGTGCTGTTGCATGGGGAATTGGAATCACTTTGGTTGGTTATTACGCTGCAAGTAATCCAGCAGTTAAATCAGTTGCTTACTTCATTGCAGCTTTCTTCATTACTGCTTCAATCATTGCTGGCTTTAGAACTTGGCGAGCAGATCGAAAGGCTCGGAACTAATTTCAAATTATTTGCCAAATAGGGCAAACTAAGCAAGTGTTAACTCTCACTATTGACTGTGGTGGCTCGAGCATAAAAGCTGCTGTGCTGGATTCCGCTGGCACATTGCGCAGCCAACCTATGTCAGTTAGCACGCCCTATCCGCTCAGCACTGATTTATTTGTGAAAACGTTAATAGATTTAGCAAATCAACTACCAAAAGCAGATCGGGCAACAATTGGAATTCCAGGGATGATTCGGCACGGGGTGGTGATAAACACTCCACACTACATAACTAAATCTGGGCCAAGAACGAACGTGGTTGATCATTTAATTAAACAATGGCATGGCTTTGATGCCAAAGCGCGATTAGAAAAAGGATTGGGAATATCAGCTTTAGTGTTAAATGATGCTCAGGTACATGGCGCAGGAGTTGTTGCTGGTAGTGGTTTAGAAGTGGTATTTACTTTTGGAACTGGTCTTGGCTATGCGTTATTTGATGGCGGCGAACTTGCACCGCATCTTGAGTTATCGCAAGCTCCAGTTCGATTTCAACAAACTTATGACACCTATATTGGCGAAGCCGAGCGTAAGAAACTTGGTGATTCAATCTGGTCGAGAAGAGTTAAGAAACTTATTGAAGGATTGCGGCCAGTTTTTGTGTGGGATCGAGTTTATTTAGGTGGCGGAAATGCTAGACGGATTAAACCTGAGATTGTTAGCAAGTTAGGCGATGATGTGGTGATTGTGCCTAACAGTGCAGCCCTTGTTGGTGGTGTTAGAGCTTGGCAGTTAATAGAGAACTAGTTATGGGTTGGGAAACCTAAGTTAATTCCACCATGGCTTGGATCTAACCAGCGCGATGTAATTACTTTTGCTCTGGTAAAGAAGTTAACTCCTTCCATACCGTGCGCATGGGTATCGCCAAACAATGAATTCTTCCATCCACCAAATGAGTAATAAGCCATTGGCACTGGGATTGGCACGTTAATACCAATCATTCCAACTTCAACTTCTGCTTGGAATTTCTTAGCAGCCCCACCATCATTAGTGAAGATTGCAGTGCCATTGCCATATGGATGTTTATTAATTAACTCAAGGCCATCGTTGTAACTATTCACGCGAACAATTGATAATACCGGACCAAAAATCTCTTCTTGGTAAATAGACATATCTGGTGTTACTTGATCAAATAATGTTGGACCTAAGTAATAACCATTTCCTGTCGCATCTGGCTTTACTGCTCTACCATCAACGACTAGCTTTGCACCAGATTTTTCACCCGCTGCAATGAAACTTGCCACTTTATCTCGGTGCGCACTAGTAATTAGTGGACCCATATCAGAATTGCGAGCACCATCCCCTGTTTTAATCTTTGCCATTCGCTCAGTAATGCGCTTAATCAATTCATCTGCAACTGGTTCAACTGCTACAACGACTGAAATTGCCATACAACGCTCACCCGCAGAACCAAAACCAGCATTTACGGCAGCATCCGCAGTTAAATCTAAGTCAGCATCTGGCAGCACCAGCATGTGGTTTTTCGCGCCACCTAATGCTTGCACTCGTTTGCCATGTGCGGTGCCGGTTTCATAAATGTATTTAGCAATTGGTGTTGATCCCACAAAAGAAATACTTTTCACATCAGGATGAGATAGCAGTAAATCAACTGCCACTTTATCTCCCTGAATTACATTAAAAACGCCATCAGGTAATCCTGCTTGCTTCCACAAATCTGCAATAAACAACTGCGCAGATGGATCTTTTTCACTTGGTTTTATAACGACCGTGTTGCCAGTAGCAATTGCAATTGGGAAAAACCACATCGGCACCATTGCGGGAAAATTAAAAGGCGAGATAATGCCAACTACACCAAGAGGCTGGCGGATGGAATACACATCTATGCCAGTTGAAACACCTTCAGAGTATGCACCTTTTAACAAATGCGGAATGCCGCAAGCAAACTCGACAACTTCTTGCCCGCGGGTAACTTCACCAAGTGCATCAGCTGGAACTTTGCCATGTTCAGCAGTAATAATGGCAGCAAGCTGAGTTTTATTTTGATTTAACAGCTCTCGAAATCTGAACAGCACTTCCACTCGTTTAGTCAGCGACTGCCTAGACCAACTTTCAAAAGCCGTTTTAGCAGCAGCAACTGCCGCATTTACTTCAGCCTTAGCTGCAAAATCAACTTTTCCAACTAATTCGCCTGTTGCAGGGTTAAACACATCTCCTGAATTGGCAGCAGTTCCAGACCAAAGCGCACCATTAATAAAGTGAATGATGCGCTTGGTCATAGTTTGCTCCTAATGGATTATCGCTCAATCTTACCTGCGATAAAGTCTTGTGTTCGAGTAAGCGCTGTTTCATCGGAATACTGCTCTGGTGGGGATTTCATAAAGAAACTTGATGGTGAAAGAAGTGGTCCACCAATCCCTCGATCAAGTCCTAATTTGGCGCAACGAATAGCATCAATGATGACACCTGCAGAGTTTGGTGAATCCCATACCTCCAACTTGTATTCCAGATTTAGTGGCACATCACCAAATGCTTTTCCTTCAAGTCGCACATATGCCCATTTTCGATCTGTTAACCAAGCAACATAATCTGATGGACCAATATGCACATTGCCTTCGCCTATGTCATAATCCAACTGACTTGTTACTGATTGAGTTTTTGAGATCTTTTTTGATTCCAAACGATCGCGCTCTAACATATTCATAAAGTCCATATTGCCACCAACATTTAACTGCAATGTGCGCTCTAGCTTTACTCCACGATCTTGGAACAGCTTAGTAAGTACGCGGTGCGTAATTGTGGCTCCAACCTGACTCTTTATGTCATCTCCCACGATTGGCAGTCCAGCCTTTTTAAACTTATCTGCCCAAACAGGATCAGATGCCACGAACACTGGAAGGGCATTTACAAAAGCACAACCAGCATCAATTGCACACTGCGCATAAAACTTAGTTGCTTCTTCTGAGCCAACTGGTAAATAGCAAACCAGCACGTCAACTTTTGCATCCTTAAGTGCTTTAACCACATCCACAGGAGCTGCATCTGATTCCTTAATTGTTTCTCGGTAATAGCGGCCCAAACCATCTAAGGTAACACCGCGCTGCACAGTAAGTCCTAGTTTTGGTACATCGGCAAATTTGATGGTGTTGTTTTCACTCGCCCACATCGCATCTGCAATATCTAAGCCAACTTTTTTGGCATCCACATCAAAAGCAGCAACAAACTTAACTGAGTTCACGTGATAGCCACCCAAGACAGTGTTCATAAGTCCTGGTATTTCTTGATCTGGGGAAGCATCCTTGTAGTAGGTGACTCCCTGAATCAATGAGTTAGCACAATTACCAACTCCAACTATGGCTACGCGAACGTCTCCTTTGGCATTGCTGCTCATCAGGATTTCCTTTCTGTTGTTAGCATCTTTTCAATCCATTCAATTTCTCGCTCAATAGCTTCTAAGTTATGGCGCTTCCATTCCGACAAATATGAGTTTGTTGTTTCGCCCATTCGCTCAATATCACTTCGCAATATTTCAGCCTTATCCTTTAGTCGACGCTGTCGACCTTCCAGAATTCTTAATCTATTGGCTAATGGGGTTGGCCCAAAAAAAGCGAAATGAACTTCAAAGAACTCATCATCCCAACTCTTCGCATCACTTCTACCAATGAGATCATTAAAGCGACTCATTCCTGTTTTAGTAATCTGATAAACAATGCGTTTGCGTCTGGATAAATTGGTTTCACTGCCTTGCTCTTGCTCCGTTATCAAATCAGCTTCCACCATTCGGCGAAGCTGCGGATAAATAACTGAGAAAGAAAGGGCCCTAAACGGACCAAGCACGGCGATGAGTCGACGCCTTAATTCATAACCGTGAAGCGGACCCTCAGCCAACAGGCCGAGCAGGGCAAACTCCAGTGAATCTCGACGGGACTGCACAAAACCTCATATCTTTCGGATGGATATATCGAATCGATGTATCTGAACGATATTTAACTACTCCGCGAGACAAAATGCAACTTAGGGCAATCAGCCTGTCTCAAGTCCAGTAATCTCGAGGAATGGAACTAACTACTTGCCTGTGGTTCAACGGAAATGCCCGAGAAGCCGCCGCTTTTTATACCAACCTGTTTCCAAATAGCTCAATTGAAGATAACTGGCTCGCCCCATCAGATACCCCTAGTAATAAGCAGGGTGAGGAAATTGTGGTTAATTTTCGGATTTTCAATCAACCATTTATTGGACTAAATGGCGGACCACGATTTCCACACTCCGAAGCAATTTCATTTCAAATTCCATGTGCAGATCAAAAAGAGATTGACTTCTACTGGAACGCTTTAACAGCTGATGGTGGGATGGAAAGTCAATGTGGATGGCTCAAAGATAGATTTGGTGTTTCTTGGCAAATTACATCCCCCGAAATGATGAATTACCTCTCAGGTCCGGATACTCAAGGTTCTAAGCGAGCAACTGAAGCGATGCTAAAAATGAAGAAAATCATATTAGCAGATTTAAAATCCGCTTACTTTAATCAATAGTCGAAATTAGAAATTGTTTCGCCAAGCGGAAAATGATTTGATTGATCTTGCGTGTGGTTTTCTTAGCCAAGGATAGGGATGAATTTCAGCGAGATTAGTAAATTTCCTAAAACTTGGAACTGGCGCATAAGTTATCGCAACTGCTTTTTCAGCAGCAAATTTATACGGATCGCCTATAAATACCTGCAAATCTCTTTTATCAGATAAATCTTGCGATGTTTCAAGGTAAAAGTAGATTCGCTTTGCTGATAATTGTAATTTCTTAAGTGCTGTTTCATTAAAAACAAAAACAGCTGGCAAATCTGGATAAGCTACTAACGCTGGATCATTATCCCCCAGCGAATCAATAGTTAGCATCACCATTTCCGGGGAAAAATTCATTATTGGAGATGATGGCCCAGCTGTTTTTTCTAGATCGGGGTCAGAAACTAATAACGGCTCAACCTCAGCGTCAGGTAATACTGTTTCAGCCGGAAAATCTTGAATTGGACAATCATTTTTTAAACTACAACCATTACATAATCCAGGCGCTCTTTTTTCTACTTGCCATCTAGCAAATCCGTAAGGCTTGCCGGTGCCAGAACCAACAGTCCACTGCCAACCAAGCAGGTTGGCAGCTCTTGAGCCATCAATTAGTTCTCGATACATTTTTTCTTGACCGTTCAACCAACCTGCTTGATTACGAACTGTCCAATGTGAAGCTAGCCACATTCGAGTTTGATTAACCAGCCAACCGGATTCGTTAAGTTCATTAACCACAAAATCTATGCAAGCCATTCCAGGTTGCCAACCATTTCCTGGCCCCATCCAGTTTTGTTCAAATCGTAAATTCTGAAAGAGCTTTATGCCGATTCGTGCATATAAATGTCTCGCATATTCTTGCCAAAGTAATTCATCTCGAAACTTTTCTCGATCATTAAAAGGTGCGCTGGCAACTGCATCCCATACCTCTTTTAGGGTAAGGATGTTGTGCCGGATGTATGGCGATAAAACTGTTGCACCACGCTTTTCTTTTGGCAGAACCTCAGAGCGTTTTTTGGCATATCCAGAGATATCTAAATTTGCTAATGCCTTATTAGCAGCACTTTGACCACCCTTGATATGGCTCTTACCCCCACCAGAGTGCAAGCCAACAAAATGCTGATTTAGTAATTCACCCGGATCTTGAGCTATCTCGATTGGTTTCATTTATTCAAATCCCTACAAATCTTCTCGTTGTTTAGCTAAATGTCTCATCTTGCTTTGACCTTGTTCGTTTGTGTTGCAAGGGCTAAGTTGTTGGTCTGAACTGTACTCAAAATGGCTTTGATAAACCGCTTACCTATACTTGCGGTCATGCGCAAACTCTTAGGACTTACCCGTTATGCCGTAATTGTGCCAGCTTTGGCATCAATTCTCGGAGCATTACTGCTGATGGCACAAGGATCATATGAAATGGCCAGAGTGACATTTAATGCCATCACTAAAGGGGCTTATCTAAAAGACACCATTGTGGAAGTACTAACTGCGGTGGATGCAATCTTGCTTGGTACCGTCCTATTGGTTATTGGCTACGGTTTATATGAATTATTTATTGATGCTGAAATTGATGTGCCAGCTTGGTTAAGAGTTAGAAACTTAGATGATCTAAAGTCAAAACTAATAGGTGTTGTGGTTGCAATTATTGCAGTTGTCTTTGTTGGTGTATTTGTCGATTCCAACCGCGCTGGTGATGTGATCTCGTACGGGGTTGGTGCTGGTGCGCTAGTTGTTGGCCTAGCAGTTTTTGCTTTTGCTACTAAAAAAGATGACACTCCCCCAAAAGAGTGATTAGATACAGTTAGAAAATATGAGTCAATCAATTCAGAATTACTCTCAAAAAAGTTTGTTTCCCATTATTGCTGCAGTCTTTGTAGCGTTACTGCTACTTTCCAATATCAGTGCTACTAAGTTGATTGAGTTTGGTCCATTAATTACTGATGGCGGATTGTTTCTCTTTCCACTTGTTTATATTACGGGAGACATTTTAACTGAAGTTTATGGTTTTAAAGCAGCCAGAAGAGTTATCTATTCCGGCCTTGCGATTGGCCTTTTAGCTGCTTTTACATATTACCTAGTACAAATAGCTCCTCCTGCTGAAAGTTGGCAAAACCAAGAAGCATTTGAATCCATTCTTGGATTTGTGCCACAGATAGTTATTGCCAGTGTGCTGGCATTTTTAGCAGGACAATTGATTAACTCATATGTGTTAGTAAAAATAAAGGAAAAGACCAAAGAAAAGAAATTATGGCTGAGGTTAATTGGATCAACTGCTGCAGGTGAATTGGCTGACACCATTGTCTTTACCTTTATCGCGTCTCTTGGGCGACTTAGTTTTGATGAATTCTTGAATTATTTGGTAGTTGGATATCTCTATAAAACACTAATTGAGGTGATTTTGCTACCGATCACCTACCAAATAATCTCCGCGGTGAAGGCTCACGAGAGCGCAATCGGATAGCCGCGAAACAGCATTACCTAGATAGGTTCTGCTAAGTTTCACCCCGCATTAGGGCGAAAGTCAAAATGCTCCGGGTTGTTAGCTCAGTTGGTAGAGCAGGTGACTCTTAATCACCGGGTCGGGGGTTCGAGTCCCTCACAACCCACAGTTACGAGGAAAACCCGTTCTGTTACACCACCATCCCAGGCAAAGTGCCTGGCGATTGCGGCATCAGTTCCTCGAGGCGCGAAAGTAGAGTTATGTTTACTCGAATTTGCAACAGATTGCCCACCAGGAGATGATCGAGGAAAGGTTTATTCACTACTTGATTATCGAACTGGGTTTAAAGATGATGTTGTAGATTCCTGGCATCTTTGCGGTGGAGCATGAAGAAAGCAAACTCGAACAGTTCAGAATAGAACTAACCCCTGCATCTTGTATGCAGGGGTTAGTTCTTCAACATTAACCGTTAAAAGCAAATGGATAGCGCTTAACTATTTCAGAGTCAGCACTACCAGCAACTTCTTGATATCGAAGTTGGAATTCAATCTCATCGCCAGCAGCAAGATCATTAATCACAATTGGATCTTCATAAGTGATGTTCTTAGTAAGGTCATCAAAGTTTGCTTCCCAGCTGATAAAGAAACCTTCGCAGTCAGGATTAGCTGATTCAACACAGGTCTCGCCTTTGCCATCTTTAATATATACCGATTCAGAATTACCACTTAATTCATAACTGATTTCAACTGCAGTTTGAATACTTGATTCGCTCTCTGTCGATTCAGTTTCAGTTGTAGTTGTGGTTTCTGTTTATTCAGCGGTATCGCCAGCATCTGAAGAACCGGAAGCGGTTAGCACCAGAAGGGCCACCAGCATCAAACTCATTTTCTTTAGCACCTAAATCCGCTCCCTAATCCGGCAACTAACTCAATAGCCACCCATTAGTGGCAAAGGGTGATACCAGTTCTTGAATATGGCGGTAGGTAGTGGGGCTTGCCTTAGCTGAGTTTGGGTAGGTGCCAATTCAGCCGGATTGATACCGACCTAAAGCCAAAAACTAATAGTCCAGCGAACACACTTGCTAAGGCAGCATTTGCGCCAACTTCAATGGCGAGCACATAACCAGCAGCCCCAAAAAATGCGGAAGTGCCATTGGTTTCTCGGTGTAGCAAAGTTGGTTCTACTTGAGATAGCACATCCCTAATTAGCCCACCTAATACTCCACTAATCACACCAAGAACAATTGCTGGAATTACCCCAACTTCATAATCAAGAGCAAGTGCAACGCCAGCAATGGTTGCAATCGCTAATCCAGCAGAATCTAATGTCTGCACAAAGGTGCCTACTGGCTTTGTCCACCTAAACACAATTGTGAGTAAAACGGCCAGCACTATTGCCAGCAATAATGTTGGTTGCACTAGCCATACTGGCGTAACATCCAGAATTAGATTTCTAAAAGTACCTCCAGATAATGCAGCAGCAGCTGCTACTACTAACAATCCGCCGTAATCCATATTGCGCATAGCAGCAACTCTTGCCCCAACTAGAGCAAATGCAAAAGTAGAGAGATGATCTAATACTAAGATTAAATCAAACTCGGGCATTGTTTATTCCTTAGTAGCGATTTTTTAGTCAACTTCAAAAGTTACTGTAACAACCGCCCGAATTGATTTTTCAATGGTGGTTAAGTCATAACCTCCATAATCACCTTCAATGGTATCTGGTGGAGTTACAGTTACTGAGCCACTTGAGATGGCAATAGGATCTCCGATTTCGCCACCAATTGCTTCCACCATAACTTTGGCACGTGTGCGAGCATCTTTAACTGCAGCTTCTTGCACTTGCGGTCTTAAATCAGCAAGATTCGAAACGTAATATTCAGGAGAAGTGGTATTTAAGGAAATACCTGTTGCTAAGAGTTTATCTATGTCTCGATTTAGATTTGAAATTAATTGCACATCCGTAGATCGGATTCTTACTGTCAAACTTGCTGTATAGGAATCAATTGGACCGGATTGGCCGTAATCCTGATTAGTACTTAGTCCACTTACTGTTATCTGGCTTTCTGCTACCCCGCCCTCAATTAAATAAGTTCGAAGTGCATTTAACTCTTCCATCACACTAGCAACGGAGGCTGAAACATTAGGTTCAGATTCAGAAAGATAGAGCGTCCAAATAGCCGTATCGGCAGTTGCTGAGATGCTTGCAGAACCTAATGCGGTTATGCCTTTTTCATCTCGATTATCAATAGCGCTTCCCACAAACCAAAGTCCACTACCAAATCCAAGGGAAAGCAGTAGGGCGGAGAAAATCAAGCCAACATTCAATTTCATACCTAAATCTTACTCCCTGGGTTTGCCATTCCCATTAGCGCTTCGTTGGCTTAGAACTATGCCAATTATTACTACCGCTGCTCCCGCAAATTCATACCAGTGCAGTTTTTCATTTAATAACAGCACCCCGGCGGCGGCAGCCACTATTGGCATTAAATAGGTAACTGAACTAGCAATTGCTGCACCAGCAACTTTCGTTACTTGATAATGAAGTACATAAGCTAATCCCGATCCCAGTCCACCTAACATCAGAGTGGCAAGGACAACTTGCAAAGTGATATCTGATCGCAGCTCTAAATTCATTAGTGCAAATGGCATAATTTGAATTGCACCAATCGTTATCTGTACGGCTAATAATGAAGTTGGTGGAAAATTCAGCGGTACAATATGCTTTCGATAATATGGAATCGAAAAGCCATAGCCAGAAACTGCAATTAGCATCGCCATAACACCCAACATTTGGCCAGATGCAATTCCAGTCCAAATGCCAAGCACAATTAAAACCCCAGCAAATCCAGTAAACAAGCCAACAATCTGCCGAGTACTAACTGGCTGATCTCGAAACACTAATAGTAAAAACAGCAGTGTCATAAGGGGAGTTGTGGCGTTTATTATTCCAGCCAAAATACTAGAAACATGATCTTGAGCGAAGGGAAATAAAAACCCAGGGAGCGAGTTCATCAAAATTGCCATGGCAAACAATTTGCGCCAGATATGAAAAGGCAACTTTTGTTTCAATATCCAACTGGTGCTAAGCAGCACTAGCGCACCAACACTTAGTCTCAGCATCGCAACCACTGTTGGGTGAAATACAGTTAACAAAATTTCAATAAAATAAAAGGATAATCCCCAAATTAATGCAGCTGCTAGATAATTTGGTAGCCAGGATTTCGCAGCTACTGCGTTAGTCATCACACCAGCCGTACAGCAAGAAGACTTGATTATCAGCTTGCACAACTTGGGCCTTGATTATCTCCAAATCTATTTCTAAATCAAACTCATAAACTTTTCCCGAAATAGTTTTTCCTGCTAATAACCAATCTGCAGCAGAAGATTCTCTACCCACCCAGTTGGGCACTTCAGTTAAAGTTTCAAGTCTTGGTTCTCCTGCGGTTATCTGATCTCCCAAATATGGCTGCTTTGCAAGTGCGCATGCTTGAAGTGCTGTTGGATCAAAAGCTCCTGGATAATTGTTGGCAATAATAAAATCTATGCCGGCTGCAAAACTTGTCGTAAAAGCCAAATCGATTTGATCATATAGATCTGATACTTGTAGAGCTAACTGGTCCTGAGAAACAACTTCACCTTGACCTGAATCACTACTAGTTGCACCTGAACCGCAACCGGATAGTAAAACCAGTAAAACTAATACACATAATCTTCGCAACTAAGCATCCTTGCTTGATTTAGTAGGCAATACCTCTCAGCATTATTCTAAATGACCGAAGATTTGGACCAATCAGCAGTAATTCACCTTATTTCTCTTTCGCGCTTTCCGCCAGCATCACGCCAATCAAGACCGCTGCACCACCCAAAAGCTGAATTGCCAGAAAGGATTCATCCAAAAGCACAAAGGCAATTGCCGAAGCGGCAACTGGTTCAAGTGTGCCGACAATAGCAACTGTTCGAGCCTTTAGATGTTTGAGCGATACAAAAGATAAAAAGAAGGGTGCAATTGTGCCAAGCAGAATCATCCAAGAAACTAATATCCACGTGGGAATAGTGCTAGTTGAATTAGTGAATAGAACTGTTTCACCTAAAATTAAATCTAAATCAAAATTCCACCAGGGCTCTAAAATAGCCCAAAAAATTGTGCTTGCACCAAACGCTAATGTAACAACCGCAAGCGGTGCACGAGCTGCAACTAACTTTTCACCCATCACAAAATAAACCGCGAGCGAAATAGCAGCGAGGGCTGCTGCAATAAAGCCAATTGAATCAAGAGTAAAACCGCCCCAGATGTTAGTAACCATTGATAAACCAAACAGAGTAATTGCTAAGGCATACCAAACTCGCTGTTTAACAGATTCTTTTTCGCCAAATCTAGCCCAAAGCGCAACCAATACTGGCGCGGTATATTCAATTACCAGCGCTACCCCAATATCTAATCTATTTATTGCTACAAAATATAAATACTGAACCAATGCAACACCAATAATTCCATAGGCAAAAAACTTTGGTAGTTCGGCAATCTTTAACTTCAGCTGGCTGCGCACAAATATCAATGCCAAAACAATTAAAATTACAAATGCCCCAGTTACGCGAATCTGACTTAGTTGGGCGGCATCTATACCGGAGAGCAGTAGTGATTTTGATACCGATCCATTTGCTGCAAACAACATAACTGAACTCAGAAGAGCGATGTGTCCAATAACTGGATTTTTAACCCGCTGCGAATTTGACATTATGGCGACAGCATAATGGCTTAACAAGATTGAGTTATCGAGGCACGGTGATTATTCGTGGTTGGCTTTCGCCGACGTCATTTACTGCAATTACTTGAATCTTCGCGCCCGGTTTAACCTGATTAGCTTTAATTGTGCACTTTGTTATTGGTGCTGACACTCGGCAAAGGGATAATCCACTAGGTGATATCACCCGGTAACTTGTAATTGGCGAACCACCATTGTTTGCAGGTGCTAGCCAAGAAACTATGTAGTTAAAATTTCCAGATGCTTTTGCAACTTTCACTTTGTTAACTCTTGCCGGACTTGCTGGCTGCACTACCACTTCCGCTAATTCAATGCGCTCAGATAATCCAAGAGGACTATCAACCATAATTGCTAATTGATAACTTGAAACCAACGCTGGAATCACACATCGATAATCAGTCAATAGCACATTGCAAAGAATTTGTTCAAGCTTGGAATCCAGTACCCGAACTTTTAATTGACTGCGAGCAATACTGCTAACTCGAAGTGGATTTGCCCAAGTCACTTCAAGATTGCCTGCTTTCGCAACCACTCTGATATTTGATGGTGGTCCGCCTGGTCCATTTTCAACTGAAAAGTCATAAGCACTGCCATCGCCTTTATTTGACAACGCATAGACTCGATACTTTGTTTTGCCAGGATTTAACTTAACTTGGCAGCGAAATTCAGTGCTGCTTGTTTGGCACAGCCTGTTAGCCCCAGTTGGATCCCCAACTTCACTTAATCTAACCGCAACATCTCTAGTCTGGCCATCCCCTTTGCGAATTCTAAAAATAACTAGATCGCCTACTTTACGTTTGCGCATCTCAACTAACATCGCATCAGTATTTGCAACGCTTACTCCGCCAACCGCCAATATCACGTCAAGTGATTCCAATTTCGCATAATCTGCTGGAGTATCAGTGATGATGCTCGATATCAATACTCCGCCACCGGTTGCGTCTTCAACATAAACACCTAAGAAAGCACGCTTAGATTCAATTACTTCTTCGACTCGATAACCTGTAACTGAGGCAGAATCAAATGCAGGGGGCCGCCATGAAATAGCAACTTCACCGCCAGAAATCTCGTACTTAACTTCCGTTGGTTCTGCGGGTGCTGAATTGGCGATGTCCGCAATTCCCTGATCGATAATATTTTGATAAAAACTCGCAACCATACCAGTTGCTGTGTTTGTGCCGCGGTAAGAAGAAATACATGAAGTATCGCCGCCAGCATTAACACCTACCAGCACCAATTCATTTCTAATCCGAGTAACAATTGGCCCACCTGAATCACCAGGACAAATAGATTCAGTAGAAGTACCCGTTGTATTTATGGTGCTGCCAGTTGGATATGGAAAACCTTGCGCAGTTGGCCTTACTCGCAAATCTATTTTGCGTGGAATTCCATCATTATCGCGCTCCAAAGTTAATTTGCCATAACCTAAATGAGTTACCGTGCCCTGATCCCCTTGCAGGTTTTTGATTTCTTGTGCAGTTGCCAGCCGAGTAATAACTGGTGTGCCAATTGGTTTATCTAAAACTAAAACTGCAAAATCATTGGGTTCAATTGATGTGCTGCTATTTTGAAATCCGCGTACCCAATTCACTTCTGTTACTCGAGCTCGGGTGGAAATATCATCTCGATTTAAATCAGCACCAGGAGTTGCTACGAATAAACTATTAGGAAAATTTATCGGTACAGAATCTCGAATAACGCAGTGTGCTGCAGTTACAACCAAACGTGGCTGCAATAGCGCACCAGAACAAAATGATCTAACCGAAGTTCGGCCATTCAACAGCGCAACAACAACACCATCCCCAGCGGCTAATTCGCCACCTTGCACCGCATTAACTGGTGGCGCGACTATTAAGCCGGCAAAAAGTGCAGTTGTTATTGCTAGGGAGCGGATTCGATTTTTCACAAGCCGAATATTCGCACGCATTGCCAATTGCTACCAATTGAAATTGTCAAAATCCTTAGAACAGCCATCAGATTTGCCTCGCGAATATTCACAGTATCCTTGCGCAAATGAATTCTAAGCGCATAGCCATATTGGCTTTGCTCAGCTTGACTTTGAGCCTTATCCCCACTCATTTCAGCCAAGCGAGCGAACAGAGTCAACTAAACCAATCGGGCATTATCGTCAATTATGGAGAATTCACGCCAGAGCTACCAAAGGCAAAAGTTAAGGCCTATTTAATTGCAAATTTAACAACTGGTGAAGTACTAGCGGCCAAAAATCCTCAAAAACAACTGCCGCCAGCAAGTACCATAAAGACACTTACCGCGATGACTTTACTTGGAAAACTCGATCCCGCACGTACTTACAAAGTGAGACGGATTGATGCTCGGATGTATGGATCTGAAGTTGGCATTGTGCAGGGACGCAAATACACCATCGAACAACTTTGGTTTGGACTTTTACTTCCTTCTGGGAATGATGCTGCAATGGCGCTTGCAAATGCAAATGGTGGCATTGCCAAAACTGTTTCTGAGATGAATGAAACTGCGAAATTGTTAGGTGCAATAAATACTGTCGCCAAAACTCCACATGGTTTAGATACCGCAGGGCAAGTAACAACTGCATATGACATTGCATTAATTGGCCAGGCCGCTATAAACAATGATGCATTTCGAAAATATGCGCGCACCACTAGATATATCTTTCCAAATGTTGGAAGAAGTAATTTTGAAATTGAAATAACAAACACAAACAAACTTCTGAGCAGTTATCCTGGCTTAATTGCTGGTAAAACGGGCTTTACTACCCAAGCTCGAAGTTGCTATGTAGGGGCTGCCCGGCGCAATGGTGAGGTAATTTTGATTTCATTCCTAAATGCCCACTCCAACCGAGATGAGCTCGCTACTGCCCTCTTTGACTGGGGCTTTGCGGTAAATGGTCAGATAGTTCCGGTAGGGAAACTCGGTCAATAGTTGCCATTAAACCTATTGATTGGTCTACGGTTTGCTTATGCGACTTAAGGATGCTCAACTCAGATTTGTCTATTTAGTAAATGCACTGGTAGCAGCTACTGGTTTTGCAATTCAGTTTGTGATTAATCTCTTTGATTTAGTACCAGCAGAAGATCTTTATCCAACATTACTTGGCGGTCATGATGCTGGACTTTCTGGAGCTATTGGCCGATTAACTGACTCATTTAGTTATTTCACGATATGGAGCAACTTGGTAGTGGCGGCAGTTATGTTTGCACTTTATCAAGATCGAAATAGAACTAGTTTTAGATTTAAAGTTTTACGGCTTGATAGTGTGTTAATGATTACGATTACTGGAGCTGTTTATCATGTGTTAATAGCACCTTATTATCCACCAGTAAGTTGGAATGTGTATTCGGATATCTTTTTGCACACGATTACCCCAATTGTTACCGTGCTAGTTTGGTTGCTGGTCACTCCTCGACAACAATTCAATCTAAAGATAGTTTTTGCATCACTTATCGTTCCTATTATTTGGCTTGGTTACACCCTGATTCGCGGTGAGATAATTAATCGATACCCATATGACTTTCTAGATGTAATTTCTAATGGATATCAATCAGTCTTTATTATGATTGCAATACTGCTTGGAATTGGACTAATAGTCGCGCTAATTTACTTGTTAATTGATAAATTGATTGTCAGGTTTAACTAGTTACCAGTGTAGTAATGACCAATTTCAGTTAGTGCTTCATCGATAATCGCTATCCCTTCAGCAACTTCACCTGCTGAAACATTGCAAGGCGGGACAATATGCATACGATTGAAATGCACAAACGGTAACAAGCCACGCCTACGACAAGCGGCAGACAATTCGCTCATTGCAGTATTTAGGCTGCCATATGGTGAAAGCGGTGCTCGAGATGCGCGATCAGTTACTAAATCCATTCCCCAGAAAACACCTAATCCACGAATATCACCAATCAATTTATGCTTTTGCGCTAATTCAGTAAGGGCAGGTCCAATTACCTTTTCACCAATTTGATTTGCATGCTCAATAACTTTTTCATCTTCCATTACCTCAATTGCAGCAACTGCAGATGCGCACGCGAGTGGATGACCGCTATAAGTAAGACCTCCTGGAAATACCCTTTGATCAAAAGTTGCTGCGATTTCATTTGAAATAACTACGCCACCTAGTGGCACATAACCTGAATTAACTCCTTTTGCAAAAACAATTAAATCTGGCACAGCACTAAAATTTTGATAACCAAACCAAGCACCAGTTCGACCAAAGCCGGCCATAACCTCATCAGCAATCCACATAATTCCATATTTATCGCATAGTGCTCTAACCCCAGCTAGATATCCTGGTGGCGGCACCAAAATTCCATTTGTACCGACAACTGACTCCAACAAAATTGCAGCAATAGTGTTTGGGCCTTCAAAGATAATTACTTGCTCTAAATGGTTAAGCGCACGCTCAGCTTCCTCCTCTTCACTCTTAGCCCAAAATGGTGAGCGGTATAGGTATGGACCAAAAAAGTGAATATGACCATAACTAAATTCATTTGGCCATCGTCGTGGATCTCCAGTTGCAGAGATAGCTGCACCAGTATTTCCGTGATAAGAACGATAGGTAGAAAGAATCTTGTGTCGGCTGGTATGTATACGCGCCATACGAATAGCATTTTCAACCGCATCTGCACCACCGTTAGTAAAGAAAACTTTATTTAGTGACGCTTCTGTGTGATTTGTAATTTTCTGTGCAGCTAATCCCCGCGCTTCATTTGCATGTTGAGGTGCGATAGTGGCAAGAGTTGCTGCCTGTTCAGCGATTGCTTTAACAACTTTCGGGTGTTGAAAACCAATATTCGTAAAAACCAATTGGCTGGAAAAATCTAGATATCTCTTGCCATCAAAATCCCAACAGTAAGAACCTTCGCCACCTGCAATAGGTAACGGACTAATTTGTCCTTGTGCTGACCATGAGTGAAACACATGGGCACGATCTAAATCAAAAACCTCTTTGCCTCTGGCTGGATCTGGATTTGTCATAGACCGTTACACCTTTCGCTCTTCGGCAATGCTATTACCACCGTCAACAATTAACGTCTGTCCGGTTAGGTAACTTGCCGCAGGACTTACTAAAAATGCAATCACACTCGCTATTTCTATTGGCTGCGCTGAGCGACCTAGTGGGGTGTGCTCTCCCTCGACTACTTCATGTGGCAACTGGGATTGCGTTGCAATCCAACCTGGCGCAACGGCATTTGATGTGATGCCATTTGGTGCTTCATCCAATGCAACAGATCGCATTAATCCAATTAGACCAGCTTTTGCTGCTGCATAGCCGGCTTCGTTTTTCATAGCCATATGTGCGCCGGTTACTGATGAAACAAAAACAATCCGACCATCTCCTGATTGTCTCAGATGTGGTATCGCTGCCTTAGTAACGAGAAATGCTGAAGTTAAATTTCTATTTATCGACGCTTCCCAGCCAGTAGCAGATAAATCAATTGCGCTGCCTTGTTCTGCTTCATTTAGCTTGCCACCAGAAGCCATGCCAGCATTGTTGATCACCGCATCTATACCGCCAAGATGTTTAACCGCATTATTTATCATCTGATTAACTGCTAATTCATCTGTTAAATCACAAGATTCTGCCCAAGCTTGATATCCCAATTCAGTTAACTCTTCTGTTCGATCAATCACCCGCGAACTAAGTCCCGTTAAATAGATTTTTGCGCCTAGATCTAAAAGTAATTTTGCGGTGGCAAATCCAATTCCGTTAGCACTACCTGCACCGGTAATCAATACCCGATGATTGGTTAAATCAAAGCGATGTTTCGGTTGCATTTAATATTCGCTTTTTTACTATTAGAAGAATTACCAATGCCGCAAAAGCACAAACTGCCCCGCCAACAGCTAGGCCATAGCGAGCACCAAAATCTTGTGAAATCTTGCCAATTATTGGTGAACCTAATGGCGATCCTCCTAAGAAAATCATCAAATAAAGCCCCATTACTCGACCACGAAGTTGATCTGGAACTGAAGATTGCACAAATGCATTTGCGGTAGTTAAAACCATCATTGTGGCAAATCCCATTAATGGCAGCATTGCAGCAAAGGTCCAATAGGTTGGCATCAGCGATGCAATTACTTCAACAATTCCAAGGGCAATAGCTGATTTAATGGTGAAATCTAATTTTGGTGCTTGTTTTGAACGTGCCATCGTTATCGCGCCTGTTACCGTACCAACAGCAATCATGGTGCCAAACAAACCAAATGCCGAAGCGCCCAATCCAAACTCAACGCGAGCCATAAGCGCTGTTACCACCTGAAAGTTAATACCAAATGCGCCAACCATAAAAACTAAAGTCATGACTGCAACCAAATCGGCGCGTTTTCTAACATACTTAAGTGCTAAACGAACTCCATCAGTTTTACTAGCTCGTTCAAACTTATGCAATGTGTGTGTTTTCATTAAAACTATGGCAGCGATAACTACTGGATAGGTTGCGGCATTAATTAAAAATGCAGGACCAGTCCCAAATGCTGCAATAATTAAACCTGCAAGTCCTGGTCCAACAAATCGGCCAGCATTAAAGTTAGCAGAATTTAGTCCAATCGCATTTGATAAATCTTCTTTCCCAACTAGTTCAGAAACAAATGCTTGTCTAATTGGCGCATCAATTGCAGTTGCTGCTCCTGACAAAATCGCAATTACTATTACATGCCAAACTTGAATCAAATCTGTAACTACTAACACGCCTAAAGCTAAAGCTGTACTGCCAGCGAGCGCATTGGTAGCAACTAGAAGTTTTCGCTTATCAATTCGATCAGCTAACTTGCCACTTGGCAAACTCAAAAAGAGCGCTGGCAGAAACTGCAGCGCGGTTACTATTCCTAAAATTGTGCCCGACCCAGTTAACTCAAGTACTAGCCAATCTTGAGCGATCCGCTGCATCCACGTGCCAATATTTGCAATTAAGTTTGCACCAAAGAATAGTTGAAAATTACGGTGTCTTAATGAGCGAAAAGTTCGGGTATTGCCTACCGACTTGGGTTGAACCACGTGGTTAAGTTTAGTGGTGCAGAAACTCCCACTACCTATGCTGGCAGTGGAAGTACAACTTTAAACAAAGAAATTAGCAAATTGCCATACGAAACGGATCCAGCACCTAATACCAAGATCCGGCCAGCAAATTTTCCGGCCAATTCACCTCCAGTTGAATAAAGCCCAGAATTTGAACACAGAAGCACCAGTATATGCAATAGTCCAGCTGGATATTGACTACTTTAAAAATGTTTTCTGAGCGCTGGTGCCGCTAGAGTGAAGCAATGGGAAGTGTTCGAATTGGTTTGGCCGCTAGCGGAATAGTTACGGTAGTTTTCTATGCACTTGGCTCTGGTTATTGGGTTAGCAGCGATTCCGGTTGGTACCGCTCACTCAAGCAACCTTCTTTTCAACCACCAGATTGGATTTTTGGAGTTATCTGGCCATACAACTTCATTATGCTAGGAATTGTAAGTGTAGTTATTGCGCGTCAAGCTAACTTTCTGCAAGCAACGATTTGGTTAGTATTTTTTGTATTGAGTGTAATTGCTGCTCTGACCTGGTCATATCTCTTTTATGTGCCACACAATTTACCCATTGCTGCAGCAGCATTAGTAATAACTGCAGTTTTAACTTTACCGATGATAGTAATCACGTTTCAAACCCAAGCACTTTATGGCTGGCTACTTTTACCTTACCAACTTTGGGTGATTACCGCTTCAACATTATCAATTGGTTACGCACAATTAAATTAACGTTGCGGGCGTGCACCGATATACTGTACACATTCACTACCTGCAGATACTCCTGCCTTAATTGCAAGTTCAGCATCTTTAGTTTTAAGCCAGGTAGCTAAGTACCCGCCAACAAATGCATCTCCAGCTCCTGTTGCATCTACAGCATTTACCACTGGGGCAGAAACTTTTATTGCTGGTCGATCTTTAAATACTTGCATCGCTCCAGCAGCGCCCATTTTCACCACAACACTCCCTGCCAATTCAAGTAATTGCATTGCAGCTTTAGTTAAGTCGTGCTCCCCAGTTAGCACTTCTGCTTCATCTGAGTTTGGAAACAAAATGTCAACAACAGTTAACCAACTACGCATTTGATTAACCCCAGCGATTTCAATCATACTTGCTGATGATGGATCAACGCTAGTTGTCAGGCCGTGAGATTTTGCTTTCGCCAAAATTTCAATTGCAGCTTGTCTTGATGTTGGTTGCAAGTAGGTATAGCCAGAGATGTGCAAGTGACTAGCCGAATCAAGTAAATCTGGCGTTAAATGAATCGCTTGCAGCAATGAATTTGCTCCTTGATCTGGAATCATGGTGCGCTCCCCAGAAGGGTCAACAATACAAATGCATGAGCCAGTACTTATATGATTTCCTATAACTAATCGAGTATCAATTCCAAGCGAAGTTAATGCAGATCGAGCTGCAATGCCTGCATCATCATCACCAATTCCACCAATAAAAACAGTCTCAGCACCAAATACGGCAGCCCAGGCTGCGGAATTAGCAGCAGCACCACCTGGTTGCTGGGTTATCTTGCCAGGTGCATCTGTTGCATAATTGAGTTTTGTTGAAATAACAGCAGTAATGTCAATCATCACATCACCAACAATTATCAACTTACTCATCTTGAAGAACTCAATTCAGCTGCTATCTTTGCCGCCAAGCTAGCATTGCCGCGAACAACGTCAATATTTACTCGCAAACTCTCACCCTTTGTTTCGCGGTGAAAAAACTCCAATAAGAAGGGAGTTGCTGCCTTGCCGGTTATTCCAGCCTTTTTAGCTGCTGCCATACCTGTTGCCAACACATCATCGTGCAATTTCTTGGGTAGCTCTAATTCTTTTGCAACGGGATTTGCAATCACAATTGCGCTTTGCGTGCTTAAGCTGGAATGGGTCTTGATCAAATTAGCAATTTCTGCAGCCGAATCAAATCGCCACTCCAAATCAATTCCAGATTCAGTTTGGTAAAAACCTGGAAAAACATTTGTTTGATATCCAATTACCAATACACCAAGTGTTTCCAACCGCTCAAGAGTTGCTAGGACATCCAAAATTGACTTAACTCCCGCAGCTACCACCGCAATTGGAGTCTGCGCAAGGGTCGTTAAATCAGCAGATTCATCAAAACTGAGGTTGGCATCTCGATGCACTCCTCCAAGACCGCCAGTAGCAAACAGTTTTATGCCAACGCTGTGCGCGATAGCAGATGTAGATGCAACAGTTGTAGCAGCACTCTCTTTTTTAGATATTACTGCTGGTAAATCACGTGGTCCAATTTTTCTAATCTCAGCACCCTGAGCGATTTTTTCTAAATCGGATTCATTTAATCCAACTTTGATCTCACCATCAATAATTGCAATTGTTGCAGGAACTGCGCCATTATTTTCAACATCAGATTCAAGTTGCTTAGCAACTTGAAGATTATCTGGATAGGGCAAGCCATGTGCAATCAATGTTGATTCCAGTGCCACAACTGCGCCACCAGAATTTAATGCATCCGCAACTGCAGGGGCTAGTTTCGCATGAACCATAATGCTACTTGTTACGATTCTTTCTAAATGAGACTGCAATTAAAACAAAACTGGCGAGCGTAACAATTCCTAAGATTAAACCTAAATTAGAACTTGACTCTTCTTCTTGAGTTATGTACGGAGTTGCTTCAGGCTCTTCTTGGGTCGTAATTTCCGCAGTTTGATCACCACCATCATAAACAAACTCATAACTGTCTTCAACAATATGCCCGTCGCTGGAAACAACTCGATAATTCACAAAATAAGAGCCAGAACTTACTTCTGTTGGTAACCCAACCGAGACACTATTTCCAGAAATATTTGAGTTTTGCAAATCGATCTGACTGCCAGAGCTATCAGTGACAGTTATAACATTAACTTGTTGATCTTCAGTTGAAATTAATTCCTCATTAAAAGTCAATATCACTTCAACCGGCCATGCGGAAATTACTTCATCAGCAGCAGGACTAGCACCCGTTAGCTCTGCATGAGCATTTGCGGAAGAATATGAAAATATGGATAACAGAAAGACAAACAAGTAAATAAGAGATTTTCTTTTACTCAATTACTTGCCTTTTCCTCGTCCAAATAGCACAAAAAGTGATACCACTATTGATGCTGCTGCGATTGCGACTCGTTGCACTCTTAGATTGCCAGCTTCATCAAAAAAGAATGTCCGCACTGAATTAGATGCCTGGCGTTTCATACCTTCTTTAGAAAATGCTTCAGAAACTTCATCCAAACTTTCAGCAAGTCTTTTTCGTGCCTGTTCCGCTTGGTTTTCTAAGTCATCAATAGACATATTTCCTCCGACTGAAGTCTACGATGACCTACTTTTTAGCGAGCGAGGGATCTAACTTGAAGCCAAATGGCAGTTCCAATCTATGCTGTTTAATCAATTCTTCATCGGCCAATAAGTCATAGGTATTGCGGTCAGCAACAATTGTGCCTGCGCTCAGAATTACTGACCGTTGGCACAGTTCTAGGGCGTACGGCAAATCATGAGTGACCATCAACATTGTGATGTCCAGTTCATTCAAGATTTCAGCTATTTCACGGCGAGCAGCCGGATCTAAATTTGAGCTAGGTTCATCGAGCACCAATATCTCTGGTTGCATTGCTAATACCGTTGCAATGGCAACTCGCCGTCGCTGACCAAAAGAAAGGTGCTGCGGTGCTCGGTCTGCAAAAGCTTGCATTCCCACAGCGGTCAAAGCTTGATTTACTCGATCATCTAGTTCTTCACCCGTGATACCCATATTGTTTGGTCCAAATGCCACATCATCTCGAACAGTTGGCATAAATAGTTGATCATCTGGATCTTGAAAAACAACACCAACTTTAGATCTAATTTGTTTTAGGTTTTCCGTTTTAACTTCCATACCAGTAATTCGCACACTGCCAGCACCTGGCAGCAAAATTCCGTTAATATGCAGCACTAATGTTGTTTTTCCTGCGCCGTTAGGCCCGAGCAGCGCAATTTTTTCTCCACGATGAACATGCAAATCAACACCAAAAAGTGCTTGATGTCCATCGGGGTATGCATATGCAACTCCAGAAATCTCTAATACTGGTTCACTCACGAAATTCTCCATCCAAGTATTAAGACAACTACGGCTGAGATTGGCAAAATCATGCCAACTAACCATTGTTGATTTGTTGCAATTGCTATTTGGTAGCTTGGCATTTTTCCTTGATACCCTCTAGATAGCATAGCTAAGTGCACTCTTTCTCCTCGTTCATAAGCCCGAATAAATAATGCTCCGGCGGCTTTCGCAATTACTGGCCATGAGCGAATTCCAGTTTCAAAATATCCTCTACTTTGTCGAGCAATTCGCATCCGACGCATCTCATCAACCACGACATCTACATAACGCACCATAAATGCTGCAATTTCAACCAACATATTTGGAACTTTCAATCGAGATAAACCAGATAACACTTCACGCATAGGTGTTGTGGAAGCCAAGGTAATTGAACTAAGTACACCAATAGTTCCCTTAAACAAAAGACCTATACCAGCGGTTAATCCAGCTTCTGACAACTGCATTCCCAAGACACTTACATAAGGTCCCGCTGAAAAAAATGGCATTAGCACGGCAAAAATTACAAACGGCACCTCTATCACCATTCGCCTAATCACTGTAAGCGGAGGTAGCTTGGCAATCAAAATAACTGTAAAAATTATCAATAGATATGTGATAAACAGCCACCAGTTTCCAAGTGGAGTTAAAACGACTAACAATACAAAAAGTAACATTGCTAGCAATTTAACTTCTGCTGGCAAGTGATGCACAATGGAATGGCGCGGGATTAGAAGTTTTCCCGCGATATCATGTTGCTGACTGGTACCCAAAAGTTAGATGTTACTTACGTCTTGCTAAGAATCTAAACATAAGTGTAGAAATTCCAAGCATTAAGAGAACGCCAATAGCGCCTGCAAGCGCAACTGACAATCGATCATCTGTTACTCCAGAAACTCCATAATCAGCAAGAGGAGAATCCCCTAGATTGTGTTCAGTTGCATCTTCGAGAAAGCCTTTTTCTTCAGCAACTTTTTCAAGTCCGTCTGGATTACTACTTGCATAGTAAGAAACAACGCTTGAAAGCAGCAATGTAACAAAGACTCCAACTAACAAGAATTTATTCTTAAGTTGCATTAGCGAACCTGACTTTCTCTGATCTCAAGATTCGCTTGAACTTTACCACGTGCTCCAAAAACTAAATCTGGCCGCAAGGCCAAAACTGCTGTGACAGTAAGTGCAGTAATAAGACCCTCACCAATTCCAATTAATACGTGTACTGAAAACATCGCAACAAAAACATCTGCGATATCTAGTGTACCTGTACCACCAATTGAGTATTGAAAAACAAATGCGACTGCAGATGCAGGCACCGAAACTAATGCTGCCAAAAAAGCACCGGCGATAATTCCTGTTCTACCCTTAATTACTTTCGTTAATAACTGAAATACAAGCCAACCAGCAATCACAGTAATAATTGCCATATTAAAAACATTGAATCCCAGTGCGGTCAGCCCACCATCAGCAAAAAGCAAAGCAAAATTGCAGCCAACGCGCCACCCATTAGGTGACCACTTGTTCCGAGTGCTACTGGAAAATTAAGCATTTGGACCGCAAACACGTATGCAGCTACTAGCCCTGCCATAGGTGCGGCTTTTTCATCTAATTCAGATCGAGCTTTACTCAGTGCAACGGCCAAAAATGAAGCCGATATGACACCGGTTCCAAGCGAAACTGGGGCATTAATAAAGCCATCAGGTGCGTGCATTCAGTCCTCCTTTAACAATTTTAGAGCCTTTTTGGCTTTTTGCAAAGTGTTTGCATAAAGGCTGCTGCGGCAGCATTTTTGCACTGCATTACCCTTCTCCTGCCGGGCGGAAGTGGCGAAATTGGCAGACGCACTGGATTTAGGTTCCAGCGCTTTCGGGCGTAGGGGTTCAAGTCCCCTCTTCCGCACCAAAGAGATTGCTGAGTCAGTATTTAGCTGACTCGGTTCTTTTTATTTGATGAAGATAGGCCTTGCCATTTTCCATCATTGTTAATCCATAGCTATACCCACGACGGCGATACATCACTGCTGGTTTATTAGTTTCTTTATCTATGAAGAGATAAAAATCATGATCAAGTAATTCCAGAGCATCAATTGCTTGTTGTCTACTTAATCTTTCAGCAACTAAATTCTTCTCTCGCACGATCTGATAATCGTCAGGAGAGGAGAGTTGCTCTGGTTCAGAATTGGACGTATCAATTATTGGTAATTCTCTTATCGACTTATGCTTTACATCTTTGTAACGTTCGTGAGCTTTTCACAATTGTAGTTCAAATTTTTCAGCCGCCATATCAAAAGCTGAAATATTGTCACTATTTGCAGCTTCTGCTCTAATTAGTGGGCCACTGCCATGACTTGTTAACTGCACTTTGTGAGCACCATGACCATGTCTTGGGTTTTGTTCTAGATTCACTTCAACATCAACTCGGTCAATATTAATTCCAAATCTTTCCATTCGTGATAACCAATCCTGAACTCTTTCCTTAAAGGGATCGCTTCAGTGGGAAGTTTTGCTATGAATTTGTATATGCATAGTCCCTCCTTCGAGCCGTTAACCAAATTTACTCCTATGTCGATGTCGATGTCATATCGATAACTCAATTGGGTTAATAAAATGAGTAAAAAGTCTCATTCAAAAATGCGTAAATCGGTCAACGCAATTATCTCCTACTGGCGGGCAAATGTTGCACTTCTGCCAGTTCCTATTTGTTCCCAGGTATTTGTTACTCTTTCCCAAATTCGCAATTCATTATCTACGACAACGAACTTTGCAAATCCATTTGCATCTAGTGATTGAGTCCCAGCGGGAAGGCGCACAACCGTTTGCGCTGCGGTTGCCAAATCAACAATAACTGCAACAAACTCGGATTGATTAGCAATACGAACTAATGTAACCACCTGCGTTGAACTAAGCCAATCAATATCATTAATTGAACCAGAAATTTCAGTAATGCGTAGCGGGTCTTTTAAGGATATGCCTTGATTAGTTCGCACCAAACGCATGATGTTTAGTTCAGATGTTGACCCAGCTTGTGTGATGATTGCAACTCGAATATTATCTGGGCTAACCATTGCATGGGTTAAATTTCCGGTGCTTGTGATGTTAACTTCTGTGCTTTTGATATCTGTTCCATCGAATCCATAAAAAGTGTTATTGAAAGTGTCTAGATACCAAAGAGTGCCGTTGCTATCAAAATTGATTCCAGTTATCGCAGCACTTTGGCGAATAGTTCTGGGATTTTGGGTGCGGTATCCAACAAGAATCTCTGATTTTTCTGGCACCCATACTGCAATTCGTTGTTCATCTGAGGCAATCGTTAAGCTTGATGGACCTGAGACTTGAGATAACCAAGAATTCACCTGCAAACCACTTGATGGCTGTATCAAATCATTAGTAGTTGATATTGCGTATACGGTTGTAGCCTTCACATTTCGTTGGGCAAACCAAGTTCCATCTTCGATTGATAGTGGGTTCGTAATTCCATTACCCGTTAGTAATTGCCCACCTACTGTGACTTCTAATTGGGTAACATCCGATACGCCATGGAGCGACTGTGCTAACTGACTTAGGAGCAAAATACGCTTACGCTCATCTAGGCGCAAAACTGTAGCATCCATATCAACGATAATTTTTTCTTGATCACGCTTGATTGAAATTAATCCACCGATGTTTTCTGGACTTAGAAAATTTGTGACTGCTGGTCTCAACCAGTTACTGCTTCCATAAGTTAATGCTCTAACAAGTTGTATTGCTGAATCATATTGTTGCCACATGGCAATAAAATCTGGTACAAGCCTCAACTCTTGCTTGTCAACAAACCATATTGGAACTAACTCAAAAACACGTTGAAAATCACTATTGTTCAAAATTAAACCACTTGGTGGGTTGATGATTCGCCATTCACCCTGTTCTAGCACCAGCAGTAAACTTATCTCTTGCCTAACTGGTAAAGGATTTAGAGCGGGTCGAAAATTTTCATCCAGAAACAACTTTCGATTCCCACTTACTGTGACGGTGTCACCATTACCTTCCTCCACACTCAAGCCAACATCAAAAACTTGAATTGATGCTAGTGGTAACCATTCGGTTGCGATTACGCTCGACAAATAACTACGGGCTATTGAATAGTCGCCAACCGTGCTCGAATGTGAGGCTAAAAATCCTTTGACAATCTCAGCTTTAGACATTCCTGGCCACGGACCTTGAGCTATAAATTCGCTATCTGTAACTGGTCGATTACTGTTAGTAATATCTAGCCCAGAATTAACTGGTCCTGAAACTGGAATCTCGCTACACCCAGTTAACAATAAAATAACAACGAGTATCTTTTTCATCTCAGCACAGCCTTCTGAGATACTGGAACAGTGATTACAAATTGAGTTCCGGGTTTATCATCGTTATCTTTCACATTTATCTCGCCACTATGTTGCTTAATATCTTCAAGAGCAATTGAAAGTCCTAGTCCTGTACCGCCAAAGTCTCGCGAACGCGAAGGATCCGCTCGCCAAAAACGCTGAAAAACCTGAGATTTATGTTCACTTGAAAGTCCGACGCCATAATCAATCACTGAAATAATACAAACATCAAGCTCAGATTCAACTTCAATTCTAATCCGGTCTGTTCCTGAATGCTTTATTGCATTCGTGATTAGATTTCTAATTGCACGTTCTATTCGTCGACTGTCAACACTTATGACTAAATTCGATGCTTCCTCGACAAATTCTATTTTTATACCCGCAGCGTTTGCTACCGGTAGTATGGAATCAATAACTCGATGTACAAGATCAAAAACACTTGTTTCAGATATCTGTAATAGAGAAGCACCTGCATCTATTCTGCTAATTTCTAACAAATCAGCAAGCATCATTTCAAAGCGATCCAGTTCCCCTTGCAAAAGTTCTGCTGCCCGGGAAATTTCGGGAGGAAATTCATTTCTTTTGGAATGAAGAAGATCTGCAGCCAATCGTACGGTCGTAACTGGTGTTCTTAACTCATGGCTCACATCGGAAACGAATCGCTGCTGCACGATTGAAAGATCCTCCAGTCGCTTAATTTGTTTCTCGAGCGATTCGGTCATTAAGTTAAATGACTCTGCCCATCGGGCAACTTCATCTTCACCCGAGACAGTAAGTCGTTCATCCAGTAATCCAGCAGCAATTTTTTGGGCGGTATCGGCTGCAGTTCGAATTGGATCTGTTATTCGTCGCGTCAGGATGACAACTACTACTATCAAGCTTGCAGCTAGCAATACGCTTATAAGCCATAGTGCTGATTGCACTACATTTACCACTTGCTGTTGTTGTGCAGTTGGATATAACAGAAAAAGTCCATATTGCTGCTGCTCTGCAATACTCATCGGAGCACCAACAGCGATAGCTGGTACACTAGAACCATCGAGATAGTCAATTTCGGTGTATGTCCAATGCTGAGTGTTTTCAGCAAATACTCTGAAAATTAAATCTGCTGGCACTGAACTTGGTAGCACCAGATTAGATGATCGCTCTGGATCGCCGCCGTTTGAAAGCATTAGTACTTCATATGCCGCCGGCTCTCCTGATCTGCGAGCCAGGGTTGCTACCACTGCATCAACTACAGTTGGAGTTGATCCCACATCAGGACCGAATGACTCTACTACGTCAATTGCTAAGTCCAATCCCACAACCGCATCAACTAAAGAATCTGAAACTTTAGATTCAATCACACCTGTTCGAACTTGATTGATAAGTAGAGTTGAGGATGCAATAACGATAACGAGTATCAATAAACTAGATCCAGCAATTACTCGCAACGAAAGCGATCTCCGCCATCGAGCTAGTAACTTCATGCCACGCTCGCCTTGTATCCAACTCCGCGAACGGTGAGAATTATGGTTGGATTCTCCGGATCATCTTCTATTTTTGTCCGCAAACGTTGAACATGCACATTAACTAATCGAGTGTCAGCTGGGTGGCGATAATCCCATACTTCTTGCAGCAGTACTTCTCGGGTGAATACCTGACCTGGCTTTCGAAGTAAACAAACCAACAAATCAAATTCAAGCGGAGTTAACTGAATAGTAAGCCCATTTTTCTTCACCGTATGTCCTCTTACATCAATAGATAAAGGTCCATAGCTAAGAGCTGATACTTCTCGAGCACCTTCACGACGAGCCCGTGCACGTAGTCGCGCAACTAGTTCTCGAGGCTTAAATGGTTTAACAATATAATCATCAGCACCAGCTTCAAGGCCAAGAACAACATCTGCGGTATCATTTTTAGCAGTTAACATAATTATCGGTGTGCCGGATTCAGATCGAATCTCTCGACAAATCTGCACACCATCTTTGCCAGGAAGCATCACATCCAACAAAACTAAATCTGGTTTATGTGTTCGAAAAGAATGAATTGCCAATCCACCATCTGGGCAAAAAAGTGGCTCAAATCCCTCGGCTCGAAGCACGATACCGAGCATTTCAGCCAAAGCTGAATCATCATCAACAACTAGCACTCGAACTGCACTCATAGGGTAATCGTGCCACCTCCTATAGAGTCTGCTCCAGCACAGTCCTGAAGGAGCAAAGACTAAGTGGCGAACCCATCATCTGAACAGCCATTATCCGGTTCAATTCCCTTTCGCCCGCTGGCCATAGGTGACATATTTACTGGATTGCTTCGAACGGTCAAAATGACCTGGCGAGTGCTGTTGGCTGTTGGACTGATTGTTGGATTTATTGCTGGCTTACTTTCATTAGTAGTTACCTTTATCTCTACTTTGCTTGGTATATCTGAATTCGAACAGAGGTTATCAACTGCTGCATCCGAGGCCACGACCAATGAAGAATTATTAGCAGCATTTGATGAGATATCTGAGAATCTTGAAATAATTATTTTGGGCTTTACTCTTGCATTGATTTCAGCTTTGATAATGCAAGTAATTTCAACTGGTGTCATCACTCATATCGCTGCAGGTTCAGTGCTTGGTCGAAAAATTTTAAGCAGCGAAGCTTGGGCCCGCATTCGCCCAAGAGTTTTTGGCTTAGTTGGATTGGCTTTAGTAGTTTTTGCATTTGCAATCGCAGGAGCTGCCATAGCTGTTGTGCCTATTATTTTAGTTTCGCAAGTGATGCCAAATGTGACGCAGGACTTCTAATCATTGGGTTAATTGCGGCGCTCGTGTTAGTCGTCATCGTCAGTGTTCGCCTTGCCTTTACGGCACTAATTTACATTTTAGAACAAACTACTATCGCCAAAGCACTTTCTCGCTCTAATCAACTTGTAGCGGGTAGTAGTTGGCGAGTATTTGGCTATATCATTTTAAGTTCATTGTTAGCACAAATTTTGGGAAGCGTGTTCTCAGCGCCAACTCAAAGTGCAGCAATAGCGGCATCAACAAGTAATCCTGATTCGAGCACTGCTACTTTTCTTGCAACGCTAAGTACAATAATCTCAACTGCAGTAGCATTGCCAGTAACAGCAACTATTCTTACTTTGCTTTATACTGATCTGCGAATCTGTAAAGAGAATTTCGCTGAGGAACTTAAACGAGCAAGCGAAAATTAGTATCGATAATGGTCTGGTTTAAATGGACCAGATTCCGATACTCCCATATAGCTTGCTTGATCTGAAGTAAGTTCTGTCAGCGAAACACCTAACGCTGATAGATGCAAACGTGCCACCTTCTCGTCCAAATGCTTAGGCAAAGTGTAAACACCGATTGGATATGCATTGGTATTTCCAAACAATTCAATTTGTGCTAGCACTTGATTTGTAAATGAAGTTGACATTACAAATGATGGATGTCCAGTTGCATTGCCAAGATTAAGTAATCTACCTTCAGACAAAACGATAATTGACTTGTGATCTGGGAAAATCCATTCATCAACTTGTGGTTTAATGTTATTGCGAACTATTCCAGGAACTTTAGCTAATCCGGCCATATCAATTTCATTATCAAAGTGACCAATGTTTCCTAAAATAGCTTGATGGCGCATTTTCCGCATATGCTCAACTGTGACAACATCTTTGCAACCAGTTGCTGTAATGATGATGTCAGCTTCACCGATTACTTCATCAAGAGTCTTTACGGTATATCCATCCATTGCAGCTTGAAGTGCGCAGATTGGATCAATTTCGGTAACTACAACTCGAGCACCTTGACCGCGTAGTGATTCAGCAGATCCTTTACCAACATCACCATAACCACAAATGACAGCTAATTTACCTGCAATTAAAACATCTGTGGCTCGATTAATACCATCAATCAAAGAATGTCGGCAGCCATATTTGTTATCAAATTTACTCTTAGTTACTGCATCATTGACGTTAATTGCTGGAAACAATAATCGCTGCTCTTTTGCCATTTCATAAAGTCGATGTACACCAGTTGTTGTTTCTTCTGTAACACCTTTAATTGATTTAGCAATTTTGGTCCAACGCTGACTATCCGCAACTAATGATGCTGCAAGAGTTTTTAAAATTACTGCGAACTCCTCTGAATCGGCAGTTGCTGGATCTGCAATTTTGCCGCTCTTTTCAACTTCCAAACCAAGATGCACTAATAATGTTGCATCGCCACCATCATCCAAAATCATGTTCGGGCCGTTACCATCTGGCCAAATTAAAACTTGCTCAGTGCACCACCAATATTCTTCTAGTGTTTCACCTTTCCAGGCATAAACTGGAACACCAGCTGGTTTTGCCACACTTCCATTAGGTCCAACAACTACAGCTGATGCTGCATGGTCTTGTGTTGAAAAGATGTTGCAGCTGGCCCAGCGAACTTCTGCACCTAACTCAACCAAAGTTTCAATCAATACCGCAGTTTGAATTGTCATATGTAGTGAGCCAGTAATTCGAGCACCCTTGAGCGGCTTTTTGCCACCAAACTCTTTTCGCATTGCCATTAGACCTGGCATTTCATTTTCTGCCAGATTTATTTCCTTGCGGCCAAATTCAGCAAGCGATAAATCTGCAACTTTGTAATCTGGCGCATAGCCAGAGTTACCTAGTGCAGTTGGGTTTAACGTTGCAGCGCCAAGGTCTAAAGCCATTTCAACTCCATCGGTCTTGTTAAGCGGTATTCTCTCAGAGAACTCAACTTCTGCGTACTTTGGTTATGTTCCCGCGAGCCCAGCCTTTAAATCCATTATGAATGGGACTGGTCCTGGGTCTATCCCGGTAGCTAGCGCTACGAAGACCGAGGCGTAATCAATGATGGCAGTTAACTGGGCAATTCGTTGGATTGGCTCTAATTCATCGGCCGTAAGTGTGGTTACCAACATTCCTCGATCAATTGCCAAATCAGTAACTAAGTCAGCAGTCTTTTTTGCCAATTCACTTTCTTGGCTATCTCGAAGTAGCACTAATCGAAGAGTTGAAGTAATTGTTGGGTCTTCAATTCGATCTTTAAACAATTCGTCTAAATCATCAGTGTTATCTAAAAAGTGACCATCCATCGAAACTACTTGGTTATGCGCAGCCTCAGGTAATACACCATAAATTGCTGGAGCATTTGCATTCTCATTTAGCTGACAAGCAAATCGATAAGCAACCGGTGCAAGCAATGGAGATGTTGCCCAACAAATTGTGACATGGCCAGCAATCTCTAAAGCCAGTGCTTTTGCAGCATTGCTATCTAGTTCAGCTGTTGGTCCATTTCCAACTGACAGCTCATCTAGATAATTTGCCAACGCATCGATTTGATTTGCCTTAAAGTCAACAAGTCCAAGCGCGTCTGCAATTATCAATTGAGGCGTTAACAAGAGCCACAAGCAAGATCTTGGCATTCTTCCTGCTGGATCTATTTCAATTAAATCTGCTCGATTATCTGAGACTAAATTCGCTAACTTTGAATTAGGTGATGTAATTGCAACGACTCGGCAACCGCGCTGTAAAGCTGTTGCTGTTGCGGCAAGTGTCTCTGCAGTATTTCCTGATGCTGAACATGAGATAACAAAATCTTTACTGCCAACCCAGCTAGGCAATAAATCAGAATTCACAGCAATAACTGGGATGGTGGTTCGATGGTTTGCTAACGCTTGGACGATTAATCCAGCAATACCAGAGCCGCCCATACCAACAATAATTAATGTCCGTGGTTGTTCAGACTTAATAGAATCAAGTAAAACTGGTGGAACCGCTTGTTTAGCTACTCGAACTTGTTGACCTGATTGTGCAATTGCTTTTAACATTTCTGTGCTATCACATAAAGCCATTGCATCTGGATGATTTAGAAGTGCATCATCAATAATCATTTTGCTTCCTGAAGCATAATGACAATTTCATTTTCAATCGCATATCGCTTATCGCAAATCTGACAAATCAGCATATTGCCAACCAAACTCAATTCCCCTCGATCAGAATTTGGACATCTAAGTATTTCTAATAAATCAGCAACTGCCATACTCATAGCGGTACTTTCTCACAGCAACGACTAAAAGTCTCTAATTACCTTTAGTGCCGCTTGGGTGATCTCGGCTAACCGGTCCTGGGTGTTCGCCTCAACATTTAACCGAACCAAAGGTTCAGTATTGCTAGGTCGAACATTTAGCCACCACTGGTCACTAGTTACCGTAACGCCATCTAGTCGATCTATTTGATTTCCATCCGCGAATGCTGCAACTATTCGGTCCATAGATTCAACTACATTGGGCACTTTGGAATTGATTTCTCCGGACTGTGGATAGCGAGCATAATCACTTATTAATTTATGAAAAGTGTGCTCACTTTTTGCTAACTCAGATATCGCGAAAAGTGCTGCCAGCATTCCAGAGTCAGCAAACCAAAAATCTCTAAAATAGAAATGTCCCGAATGTTCGCCACCAAAAATAGCATTGTGTTCAGCCATTACTTGTTTAATAAATGAATGCCCTACTCTAGTTCGGACGGCAATTCCACCTTTTTCGTTTACGATTTCCGGAACTGCTTTAGATGTTATCAAATTGTGCACGATTGTGCTTTTGGGAAAGCTTAGTAAGAGCTGATTTGCAATTAAAGCAGTTAATGCACTTGGTGAAACAAGTTCACCTTCATTATCAACAATAAAACACCTATCGGCATCACCGTCAAAAGCAAGACCTAAATCAGCACCCGCTTCAATCACTTTTTTCTGCAGCTCAACCAAATTTTTTGAATCTATTGGATTAGCTTCATGGTTGGGAAAAGTTCCATCAAGCTCAAAATACATCGGAACTACTTCCAAGCCAGGAATATCGAGCACTCTTGGTGCGGTATGTCCTGCCATGCCGTTTCCAGCATCTACAACTATTTTCATTGGTTTAACTTCAATAATGCCAACTATCTGATGCAGGTATTTGGCGTAATCACTGAGCAGATCAAGTTGCTGCACATTGCCTAAAGTAGTTGCTTTTGCACCCATTCCCCTTTGCACTAACTCTTTAATCTGTGTTAATCCAGTTTCCGCCCCAACTGGTTTTGCACCTGCTCGACACAACTTGATGCCGTTATAACTTGCTGGATTATGACTTGCAGTAAACATCGCGCCTGGCAAATTAAGTTTTCCAGAAGCAAAATAAAGTTGATCAGTGCTGGCTAAACCGATATCAATTACGTCTACCCCTGAATCAACGACGCCAGCGGTAAATGCCTTGCAATAACGAAATCCACTCTCTCGCATATCTCGACCAATCACGATTGCTCCTGCACCTGAATTTGATTTAGAAATTTCAAGAGCGTTAACCATCGCAGCACCAATTTGATAAATTAAATCTTCAGTTAGCTCGCTATCAACTAAACCACGAATGTCGTAGGCTTTAAACACCTGATCGAGATTGCGAACATTCATAACGCCAGCGTATCTGGCACCCTAGTTATTGGGAAGGTGGAACTAACCGTAACTGAGGTTTAACTTGCGAACTTCCAGCTGGATGTCGGTCACGAAAACTTGGGTCATAATCCATATCAGTTCCAGTTAGCAACGCAGCATCTACTTTTAACCTCACTACTTCCCAGCCAACCGGCACTGTTAATGAATCAGTATGGGTTTGGCAAAGGTCATAACAATGTGGCTCTGGCGAACTTGCGAGTGGTCCAAGAACTGCAGTTGATTCCGCATAGATATAAGTGAGCGTCGCAACTGCTACCCGCTTGCAGGAAGGTTTAGAACATACCCGGTTGGCCACCAGCACAAGGTAGCGGGTCTTAGGCTTTTCAGGTGTTAAGACACAGGGATAGGCACAACCGCAGACCTACAGACCCAATCCGGCTAGATTGGCATGAACTAATTAGTCAGGCCAACGATTCAATTCTGCGAACTGTTATTAGGCGAGCACCCGAGTTAGCAGATCAAGTACATGCAATTCGATATGAGTTATTTGATTTACCCAATTTAGCTGAACTTAACTCCAGCAACACTGCGCCACTCGCATCTGCATTAGTGAAGGAAGGAATTATTCACGTTGCAATTTTTAGACGACCCATTGAAGTTAGAGTAAGTAGTAATCGTGCACGAAAGTCATTAATTAGGTTTGCCATTACACAAACACTTTCAGAATTGCTAAATGTTGATATCGATTTGTTTAATGAAAACTAGATTGCTTTGCGACGCAACCGGCGGCGCTCACGCTCTGACAGCCCACCCCAAATACCAAAACGTTCATCATTCTCAAGCGCATATTCCAAGCATTCAACTCGCACTTCGCAAGACATACATACTCGCTTAGCGTCTCTTGTCGAACCACCTTTTTCAGGGAAGAACGCTTCTGGATCGGTTTGCGCACAAAGTGCTCTCTCTTGCCAAGAGATAACTTCTAGGTCAACATCAAGCATGCGACCGACAGATGCCATAGCAAAGCCCCCTCTATTAGGGAGAATTACACACGTGTCATTAGGTATTCGTCAAGTTTTAAAGGGGAAAATCGCCATTTTGGGGGCAAAAAACCCAGTCAAACACCAGAAAATGGGGACAAACTTGGTTATTCAATAACCAATGTCACATTTGGCCAAACCCTTACCCCTGGCGGGATTTCGACCTTAATCAAACAATCATCGCCAATTACAACTCGAGTTAAACTCAATTGATTTTCTATTCTTGAGTTTTTTCCAAGATAAGAATCAAATAGCTGAACGCCATCACCCACTTTGGAATTGTTTTCCAAAACTGATCCAGAAATTACTGCATCTTTACCAACTTCAGCACCTGCCGCAACTACCGATCCACCATACACAACTGCGCCTTCAGCAACTTTGGCATCAGGATGGATTAATGCCTCTTGTTTAAACTCAATTAAAGGAGAATAAACATTTTGTTGAACTAAATCTGCTGATCCTTGAATGTATGAATACGGGGTTCCAAGATCTAAAAAGTAGGAATCGTCTAAATATCCCGCAATTGCAAAATTAGATTGCAGTAACTTTGGAAATACATCGCGCTCAACTGAACAGGGAGTTCCTGGAGCAATCTGCCTAATCACTTGGTTACTTAAAAGATAACAACCAGCGTTTATCTGATTTGTAATTATCTGCTCTGGCGAAGTGGGCTTTTCCAAAAAAGCCAGCACTCGAGCATCTTTGTCCGTTGGGACTAAACCAAAAGCAGCTGGGTTTGTCACGGTCACTAAATGAATTGACGCTGACCAACCAGAACTCTTAAATTGGGTAATCTGATTAGCTAGATTATGACCGCTAAGTACATCACCATTTAGCACCACAACAGATTCATCTTCATCTAAGTTTAGATAGTCTGCAGCATTGCGAATCGCACCACCCGTGCCAAGTGGGTTCTCCTCAACTACAACTGAGATATTTGCATCAAGATAGTCTTGAGTTGCTAGCCACTTTGAAAAAACTGCTGCCTGATAAGAGGTTGCTAGAACTACTTCGTTAACCCCCACTGAAACTAGTTTGGCAATTTGATGAGCAGTAATTGGAAGGCCAGCAACAGGCAGCATTGGCTTAGGTTGATTTAAGGTAAGCGGTCTAAGTCGAGTGCCTTCGCCACCAACAAGCAAAATTGCTTTAGTTAGTTTCAACTTAACTCCCAACAGGCTTGATGCTTAAAATCCAAACTGACCTAGTTGGAATTGCTGCCCGAAGGGTGCGACCTGGTAAATCCGCAGTTGCACCACTTGATGCTGTTGCTCTAAAAGTTTTAACTGAACCACCTGCATTTCGTGCTACTACCCTAACCTTGACCACATCAGGCAAGTTAAAAATCTTTGCCAATTGTTCAGTTGTAACTGGAACATTCCAGCGAACCTGAGGTCCAGCTTGGGGATCCAGCGAATATTGATCTTCAACACTAATTGCCCACGGTCTTGGAGATCCCCAAACATCTTGGCTGTTCTCTGTCTTCCCATTTGATCGAGCAAAAAACCAAGCTGCAACTGGTTGGCCACCCACGCCTACCACTTGTCCTGCAGTTTGTTTAACTGCTTTTCGCCAATTGGAATATCCAGGCAGCTTATATCTTTCACTGCCACGCATATTTTGATCTCCGGTAAAGTTTAAGTGGCAGCGACAACTACTTTTTGTTCCAGATCGAACCGCATTTAAAGCAATGCTTCGAGATGCAATTGCCTGTGCTTGCAGGGCAGCAGCTGGCCAAGTTGAGGCCATCTCTGCTACCGCATTTAAATACTCGTCTTTAACATTTAATTTAAGCACTGCTTGTAATTTGTTGCCGCTTGCAGTTAGTAAAAGTGGGCCAAATCGATAATTATTTTTTGAATTATCTGCTCGTGTTAAAACTAACTCCGATTTTGGTTCAGTTGAATCAAACCCAATAACTCCTGACCAATTTATTTCAAAGCTTTTGCTTGCAGCTAACAAATTTTGATTTGCTGAAATTTGCACAATTCCATCTGTTGCAGAAATTGTCAGCAATTCCTGAGATTTTAGTGGAGCTTCTAAACCAGTAATTGTCAAAACTGCAGGTAGTAATCCCTTAATCGTTGCTGCTTGCAACGTCATATTAGTTTGATTTGTGGCAACATTTACCAATACCTCAACTTGATCATCAACTGTTATTAACTCACTATTTGGATAATAATGTGCAATTATTTCTGCAGCGCTGCGTCCATTTTGAGCTTGGACAAATGCACCAACTTGACTCATTCCAACACCATGTCCTAAGCCAGCTCCTGTTATAACAAAAGATGCTGGTATCACAGGGGACGAATGTGCGGGCGAGGTAAAACTTGCGGTGACAAGTAGCGCCACTGCTAGACGGAGAATCCCCATAGGCAATTATTGACACGAAGGTGTGAGAAAATCCCATTCCTAGTGGGTGTGGAGCGGAAACGTGCAGACTTTGCTCAACCGAACTCGCTCTTTGCAAGGGGTAGAAGATGATGATTAGAGGGCATCGACCTTCACTTGTACTACTCAGCGTGATGAGTGCTTTCACACTTGCTATTACTTTGGTATCTGGCTTATTTGGGGTTGTGCTTCGCACAGTTGCAAGTGAAGTTAAGACAACTGACATTTCAGATCAACTTGGTGACCGACCAGCAATTCCAGCATCGCCAAAAGGGCCGCTTGATATTTTGATTATGGGCAGCGACACCCGAGCTGGACAAGGAAGAAAATATGGTCAACCCGGCTATTACGCTACTGGTCATTCTGACACCACACTATTAGTTCATATTTATGAAGATCGAAAACGAGTACTAGTAGTAAGCATTCCGCGCGACACTATTGTGCGAATTCCAGAATGCTACAACTCAGATGGTGATTTACTTGGCTCAATAACAAGTAGGTTCAACTACGCCTTTACTCGTGGTGGCCCAGGTTGCACTATAAAAACAGTTGAATCAATAACCGGAATTACCATTGAGCATTTTGCGGTACTAGATTTTCGAGGGTTCACGTCGGTAGTAAATGCCCTCGGTGGAGTTGAAGTTTGTATTCCAGAAGATGTGAACGACAATAAAAGTAAGTTGTTTATAAAAGCTGGTTTACAGACTTTAAATGGTGAAGATTCCCTTGCCTATGTAAGAACAAGGTTTGGTCTAGGTGATGGCGGCGACATCAGTCGAATCTCTAGACAGCAAGACTTTTTAAAGTCAATGGTGCGAAAAATTACTAGCTCAAAAGTTTTACTAGATCCGATTAGACTTTTCCGCACACTTAATGAAGTGGCAAAATCTCTAACAACTGATCCTGCTCTTGGGTCGGTTGAGCAAATGACTGCATTGGTCCGAAGCGTTGCTGGCATTAATCCTGCCCAAATCAGATTTATGACGGCACCAATTTCGACCAATCCAAATGATCGAAACACAGTTGTTTTTTCAACAATTGAAGCGAACAAACTTTGGACCGCGCTTGCAAATGATCAAGGTTATGAAGAACCAATTGTGTTATCTAAAGAACAAATACCAGATGTTCCAGTCAACACGGTATCAGTTACTGTTTTAAACGGCACAACAATTCCTGGTGCTGCAACTGAGGTTGCTAACCGACTAGAAACAGAGGGTTTTAAAATTGCCGGCACCAGAAACTCAGAACTATCTGTTGAAACAAGCTTTATTCGAGCATCAGAAAATCAGTTACCGCAAGCACGAACATTAGCAAAAGCGCTTGGTAATGACATTGAAATACAAATACAAGATTCACGCAGTAACGATATAAAGCTTTTTGTCGGCACAAATAAAGTAAATGTGATTGGCTTTCCAAAAATTGAAGAAAAAGAATCGACTTGGCAACAACCACAACCAACTGGTTCGGATGAAAGAAATCCTTGCCAAATTAAGAATTAGCGCTTCCTAAATCCTCGGTTAGCAGCCTAGTCCATTGCTCTGTGACATGGGATAAACCGTAGCGATTATTTATCTCTTCTTGAGCTTGTTTACCTAAATCCGCCCATAGATCACTTTGTACTGAATCCAAAATAAATTGTGCCGCTGACTTAACATCTTGCTTAATCCAATTGAAATTATAAATTTGATCTGATCCTGGCCAAGGCAAGATAACCGGAACTGCTGCACTGGCTGCACCTTCAGCGGGTGCTAAATGAAACGACTCATCATCTGAAGTTGAAAGTACCCACCCAACTCGGCGCAACCAATTTGCTACATCAGCACCGTAATCATCAAAAATTATGCTGCCTCGCAACAATTCACTACGTTCGATTGATTCAAACAAATTACGAAATGCTTTTCTTTCTGCTTCGTCACGCCAGACCCAGGGCATTTGCCATGGTAGCTTTGATTTCACAATCAATTTAAATCGTGGATCTACTTTTCTCACTTCAGTTAATATTTCAATAGCTAAATCTGGTCGCTTTCGCATTGGAGCAGCACCAATTAGCCCAATGTTGAACTGCGCATCTGGAAATTTAGGACGGTTCAAATCAGCTACATCTACCCAGTTCGGCACCATCACAACCCGATTTTTAGGTACTGATGTTTTTGCTAACGTCAAATCTGCATATGGTTTAGAAACACAAACTAATTGATTTACTGCACTGCCATTAATTGTTTCTGGCCAAGGTCTTGATAACTCAAATCGGTGAAGACGCACGATCAATCGTTGTTTGCTCTTTTTATGTTTGGCATACCAAAGAGCGTTTCCACCGCACCATTCACACACAATTACATCAGCCCACTTAAGCATAGCTTTGCTAACTCGACCCTCGTTGCGATTGATTGCTGGCCAATGATCAAATCTAAGTTCTACGCCAGGCATCCCCTGCCAAAAGGCAGCAATCTTGGTAAAGAACTTTAAGTCATGACTTGCTACCACAACTCTTAGCGGACGAGAGTTTGAGTTAACAAATGTCGTTATTCCAGCTGAAGGAAGAGGAATATGGCGATTTAACAATTCAGAAACTCGACGAACAGAACTACTCATCGAGTAATTCGCGGTTGCTTTAGAAATTGCACCAGCAGACTTTGTGAGAATGGATGAATCCTTCACAACATTAGCTAGCATCTGAGCGATGTTTGAATCAGCGTCAACAAACAAGGGGTAATCCTTGCCCAATAGATCTTCATGAATAAAGTTTCGATTGAGCAGCACAGGCAATCCCATCGAACCAAACTCCAGCACTTTAGTAGATAACTCCAGCGACGTATCTAATTCGACAGATCTCCAAGAGATTCCGATATGAGATTTTGCCGACTCTCGCATTGCAGAACTGCGCGACATCCCGCCGTGCCAAACAACTCCTGGTGAATCTTCAAGAGCAGAGCGCATTTGTTCTGACCAACCAGGTTGATCTTTTGGTTGATGAATCTTGTCGCCAATCATGTTGAGTTTTGCGGTAATTCCAAGTTTTGCTAATTGAGCTGGTAATTCGGTCATCTCCAAGGTATGCCACAGAGGTGCAAATTTTCCGGTGTAAACCAGGGAGAGAGGATTACTTGGCGTTCCAATATTGGTTAGATTTAAGTCTGCAAATTCTGGTGGTTCAGCTGCTATTGGAGACCAAATCACGCATTTACCAGCAGTTTGAGGAATTGTAGTTTCAAGTAGCGCTCTTAAATATTCAGTTTGGCAAAGCATTAAATGACTGGCTTTTGCCACTTCACCAAGCCATTTTTTACTTGCTAAATCCATAGCTGCTGCTGATTGGGGTATGTCAGTTAAATAAGTCCATAACTTTCCATAAACCACATCAGACTTAGCCAATGCTGGCGCTAACTTACCCCCTCGAATCAAGATTGCATCAAAATTTTCTTGTTTATGAAGCTTCTCTATTAGGGAGACAGCACTTGCAACAGATAGCGTTTCCCCTCTCGTAAACAATGATTTAAATTTAGACACGGCATCAGTAAATGGATTTATTATGGTGATATTTTTGAATTCATTGAGCGGAATAAGCAATCGATCAGTTACTGGTTTTGCCTTTAGTAGAAAATAAACATCAACATCACATCGAGCCAAAACTTCCGCAGCAGAAGCAGCCCAAACTGCCGAGCCATCGATGATGTTCATAATTACATCACCGTAAAGCAATATCTTTCGTTTAATCATGCTGAACCAAGGGAAACAAAATCGATGAATCGAACTGCGAATCACTGATAAAGTAATCAATTCTTAAGTCAGATATTGCGTGCTCCCATAGATTTTTTGCAGTATTTGTCCAAAAAACAACCGGTATCTGATTTTCATTAGCTGATTGAACAATTCGAGCCAACTGAACGGAACGATCTGGCGCAAGAGGGCTTCCCAAATGCTGCCAGGCAGAATTAGATAACCCCACTTCCGCCTCAATTACTACAACTTGAGGCCGAAAAGGAAGAAGAACATCTACAACATCACGGTCATGCGGCATTAACGGCAACACATAGCAATCTTTACTTAGATGATCGATCAACTTATTTGTCCCAACAACTGCAACTCTGATTCCATAATTAAATAGTGTTGCTCGTCGAATCCGCTGCAACATTGGTTCGCCTAATTCAGTTGAGAATTGTCGGTCATCACTCTCATTTCGCATTCGCCAAAGTCGCACTAGATTCTTGATTGCAATTAATGAACGTCTTGGATCTTTTGCAATAGCTAAAAGCGCGGTACCAACCAAATAGGCACCAGAATTCTTTAGTTGAGCTAACTCTGCTTCTAGTTTTTGAACGCGGTTAGTAAGTTCGTTCATTTTCTGCCTAAAAACTCAATGATTGCCGCTGCAATTCGTTCGCCAGCGGTACCATCCCAGAGCGGTGGCACAACATCTTTCACCGGAGACAAGTTAGCTACTCGCTTAACTAAATCTGAAACCGTTACAAGTTGATTTGTTCCGTGCGTAATTGTGATTGGCCGCTCGGTGTTTGGACGAAGCGTAAGGCAAGGCACCTTAAGTATTGTTGTTTCTTCTTGTACTCCGCCTGAATCAGTAATCACAAATTTTGCCCCTTTTACTAATGAAATGAAATCAATGTAATTTAGCGGCTCAATAACTTTGATTTGGTCAAACTTTGCTAACCCAGCTTGCATTAGCGATTCCTTGCCCCTTGGGTGAAGGGGTAAAATGATTTGTGTTTGCTCAGAGACTTGACCAAGTGCTGAAACGATATCTTTAGCTGTTTCTAACTCATCAACATTTGCTGGTCGATGTAAAGTGGCTACCGCGTAATCTCCATCTAGATTCAACTTAGATGCAATCTTCTTTTCATCGAACTCGTGTAAGTGAGCTAACAAAGTATCGATCATAGAATTTCCAACAAAAAAAATTTCTCTATCGCCCAAACCCTCGCGCTCTAAGTTATCTTTTGCTTCAGGACTTGTGATTAGCAGTAAATCAGATAATTGATCGGTAAGTTTTCTATTTATTTCTTCTGGCATAGTTAAATCAAAACTTCGCAATCCCGCTTCAACATGTGCTACTAGGATGCCAAGTTTTGCTGCAACTAAAGCAGCAGCTACAGTTGAATTGACATCACCATAAACAACAATCATTGCTGGTTTTGAATTACCAATTGCAGATTCAATTCCAACCATAATCGCAGCCGTTTGAGTTGCATGTGAGCCAGACCCAACTCCCAAATTTAAGTCTGGTTTTGGTAAATCCAAGATTTGAAAAAAAGATTCACTAAGCGCCTCGTCATAATGCTGGCCAGTGTGGATTAATTTTTGTGCGACACCAGCAGCCGCCAATGCGGCAATTACTGGAGCGGCTTTGGGGAAATTAGGGCGAGCACCGGTTATGTGGACGACATCTCCACTTTGAATCACCGACTGCTGCGTCACGGCGCTCTCCTAAGCGTGAGAAACTTGGCTGTAGTCGTGAGTATTCCACCATGGCTTCAGAAAGTAGGACAGCGTTGCGCTACTTAACTGGGTTTCGAGCCCTGCCATGGGCAATCAGCACGCTAACTCTCCGACTAGTTCGATCTCCCAGGGCAACTCTAGAAGCCCTATTACGCAAAGTCAGACACAATCACCATTTTCCACTAAATGTCTGGCACGAGTATCAATTACCTATCCCCATTCGAAAGTCGCTCCCGCATGCCAGTGTTAATCCAATTCCAAATTCCGTACTACATTTTGTAACTAACTCCTTGCCCTATACCCAAGCTGGATACACAGTGCGCACGCAAAGTATTTTGACAGCACAATTAAATGCTGGCATGAATGCAGCTGCGGTTACCCGATATGGCTATCCAATTAATATTGGAAAGTTTTTTACTGGAACAAAAACAGATATTAGAACCGAAGGCTCAGAAAAAACTGTCACTTATCATCATTTGATCCCACAAGGGCTCGCTACTAACTATGAACTTGAGAATGCTGCGAAATATGCCTGCAAACTTGTACAAAAATTACGTCCTGAAGTAATTCATGCGGCAACTGATTTTGTAAACGGTGAAATTGCGAGTGCTGTAGCAAAAGCAACAGACTTACCTTTCGCATATGAGGTGCGCGGTTTCTTGGAACAGTCCTGGCTGGCCAAAGATAAATCAAATTCTACTTATTCTCCTTTTTACCAAGATTTTCTTGCACGAGAGAATGCGGTAATGCAACAAGCGAACGCGATTACAACGTTGAGTGAAACTATGAAAAATGAAATTATTAAACGCGGAATAAGTTCTGAAAAAATTTATTTAACTCCAAATGCGGTTTCTGATAACTTGTTACAGATAAATAAATCTCCAAGCCAAGCACGATTAGAAATTGGACTTAGCGAATTACCTACATTTGGAATTATTAGCACGTTGTATCCTTTTGAAAACACAAGCTTGCTAATTGCAGCACTCGAAAAACTTGAAGATTCTGGTCGACAAGCACAACTTGTCATTGTTGGAGATGGGCCTGACCTATTGGCAGTTAAAGACAGGGCATACAAAAGTAGCGTTAAAAATCGAATCTATTTTCTCGGACGAATACCCAACAAGCAAATCTCCACTTACTATCAAGCACTTGATGTGTTTTGTGTTCCACGCACTAGAAGCCGCGTTACCGAGTTAGTTACTCCACTTAAACCACTAGAGGCGATGGCGCTGAATCGACCAGTGCTTGCGAGCAACTTGCCTGCGTTGGCTGAATTAATCTCATCAGGTGAGACTGGACTATTGGTTGAGCCAGATTCACTCTCAGCACTCACTGATTCGCTTGATCGACTTCTGTACGATTCGGACTACCGGATGACGCTTTCAAGTAAAGCTAGGGAGTGGGTGGCAGCCAATCGAACCTGGTCCCAAGTAGCTCAGACATATCGGCAGGTTTACCAACAATTGAGCAAGCAATAACAGCTTGCGCGGAGGACAGATGACAAAAGATTTGGCAGTGATTGGTCTGGGATATGTTGGCTTACCACTTGCGCAAGAGGCAGTTAAATCCGGTTTATCTGTGATTGGCTATGACCTAAGTGAGCGAGTAATTGCAGGATTAAGTGCAGGAACATCGCACGTTGATGATCTTTCTGATGCAGACATTGTGCAAATGCAAAATAAAGGATTCACCGCCACAAAGGATGATCAAGTATTAGCTTCTGCAAAAGCAATTGTTATCTGCGTACCAACTCCATTGTCTGCCGATGGTGGCCCCGATCTTTCAGCTGTTTTAGGAGCAACTAGAACTATTGCAAAAAATCTTGTACCGGGTCAACTGATTGTTTTGGAATCAACTACCTATCCAGGCACAACTGACGATGTTGTTAAGCCAATCCTAGAAGAAGGTGGATTAGTTGCTGGTATTGACTTTTATCTTGCATTTTCGCCTGAGCGAATTGATCCGGGTAATAAGAAATTTGGAATGCGTAATACGCCTAAAGTTGTTGGTGGAATAAACCAGGCAAGCACTGATGCTGCTGTTTCACTCTATAGCAAATTTGTAGATACTGTAGTGCGCGCGAAAGGCACTAAAGAAGCGGAAATGGCAAAACTGTTGGAAAACACTTATCGACATATCAATATTGCTTTAGTTAATGAAATGGCAATGTTTTGTAACGATTTAGGTATTGACTTGTGGGATGTAATAAAGTGTGCTTCAACAAAGCCTTTTGGCTTTCAAGCCTTCTACCCCGGCCCAGGTGTAGGTGGACATTGCATCCCAATTGATCCTAATTATCTCTCTTACCAAGTTAAAACTAATTTAGGTTATCCATTTAAATTTGTGGAACTAGCTCAAGAAATAAATGCAGGTATGCCAAATTACATTATTCGACGAGTACAAGATTTACTAAATTCAGCTGGCAAAGCACTGAACGGTTCCACGGTTTTAGTGCTTGGTATTACATACAAACCAGATATTGCCGACCAGCGTGAATCCCCAGCCATACCAATAGGTTTGGGCTTATTGGAAAAGGGAGCAAAAGTACTTTTTCATGATCCAAAAGTTGAAGTGTGGAAATTAGATGGAAAAGAGATTAACCGAACTCCCGATTTAATTTCTGCACTTAAACAAGCGGACATCAGCGTTGTGTTACAAAATCATTCTTCCTACAAGGCTGATGAACTTATTTCAAACTCGCAATTGCTTTTTGATACAAGAGGGCAGTTAGATCATCCTGAGGTAGAGCGACTTTGAGTGAAACTCACCTAAAGCCAGTTGGGCAAAAACTAAGTTTTGCCCTATACGTTAAAGATTTATGGCGCCGTAGATTTTTTATGATGTCATTCGCTCGCGCTAGAGTAGAGGGACAAAATTCAAGCGCAGTACTTGGACAATTTTGGTTGCTGCTAACTCCGCTATTGACTGCAGCTGTTTATTACTTACTTTTTGGTGTGATTTTGGGAGTTTCGCGAGGAATTGAAAACTTTATTGCATTTTTGATTATTGGTGTGATGATGTTTAGATTCACTTCTAATAGCGCTAACGCTGGTGCGATGGCTATTTTGTCAAATAAAGGACTTATCAGATCACTGCATTTCCCACGAGCATTGCTTCCAATTTCCGCATCGCTGCAACAGCTTCTTCAATTTTTACCATCATTAGTTATTGTGTTAGTAGCAGTACTCGCTACCGGTGAGCCAATTCGAATCACTTGGCTGCTACTGATACCGATTATCGTTTTACAGTTTATTTTCAATACGGGATTAGCTTTTGTTTTAGCACGAATAGTTAATCGTGCTCGAGATTTAGCTAAGTTAAGTCCTTTTTTGATTCGAATGTGGGGATATCTAAGCGGAATATTCTTTAGCATTGAATTATCAAAAGAACGATTTCCAGATTTAATCGAACCCTTTTTAAGCTATAACCCGGCACACATATTTATGCAGCTTACAAGAAGTGCATTTATTGAATCAATAGAAGTCCCAATTAGTTATTGGGCTTGGGGTGCCGGCTGGGCAATCACAATATTTGTTCTTGGTTTTGTTTTCTTCTTTAAAGGGGAAGGCAAATATGGCAGGGATTGATAATCGAACTGTGGTAGTTGAAGACTTGCACGTTTACTATCGGATACGAACGAAGGTTAAGAGTAAGCAAATTCCAGCTAAGCGAACTATTGTTGATAAAGCAATGCGGCGCACAAGAAAAGCTGCGGTAAAAGAGGTGCACGCGCTTAAGGGAATCAGTTTTACAACTAACCAAGGTGAAGCCGTTGCAATAATTGGCAGGAATGGTGCTGGAAAAAGCACTTTGCTTCGTGCGATTGCTGGTTTGATACCGGCTCGCTCTGGTTCAATACTAACTTCATCGCAGCCATCATTATTGGGTGTTAATGCTGCGTTGATGAATCACTTATCTGGTCGAAGAAATATTGAGTTAGGTGGTTTGGCTCTGGGAATGACTCCTGCTGAAGTTGAAGAAAAGATGGATTCCATCATTGAATTTTCTGGATTAGGTGAGTTTATTGAGCTGCCATTGAGCACTTATTCAACTGGTATGGGTGCTCGGCTTAGATTTGCGATTGCCTCTGCAGTTCCACAAGAAATCTTGATGATAGATGAGGCATTAGCAACGGGAGATGTTAACTTCAAAAAGAGATCTCAGGAGCGCATTGCTGAACTTAAATCTCATGCTGGCACGGTTTTTCTCGTCAGTCACTCACATTCAGTTATTCGTGAAACTTGCAATCGGGCAATTTGGTTGGATAAAGGAATAATAATTGTAGATGGGCCGATGGCTGAAGTGCTAAATGCATACGAGGAAGCGACAACCTAGAAATGCGGATTTTGGTGGTAACTGTGGTGCATCGTCCAGAAGATGCACGCATCTACTTCCGCGAAATTAATGCGCTTTTAAACCGTGGTCATCAGGTAAGTTTTGCTGCTGCCTTCGACTCCTTTCCAGTAAATGAGCTTGATAGTCGAATTGAATTAATCACTATCACACGCAGCAGTGGGCGTAAACGAATCAAATCATTACTGGATGCTCGAAGGATACTCAAATCTAGATCTATTGATTTTGATTTAGTGTTAATTCACGATCCAGAATTGCTGTTCGTTGCTAGCGCAAGTCAAGTTCCCGTTGTTTGGGATGTGCATGAGGATACGGTCGCTGCAATCTCAGGAAGAGATTGGATTCCTAATTTCTTGAAGCGGCCGCTTAAGAAGCTAATCCAAAAACTTGAAACGAATGCTGAAAAAAAGTACTCACTTATATTGGCTGAAACAGATTATCAACAGCGCTTTAGAAAAGTGCACACAATCGTGCCAAATACCGTTGAAATCAAACCATATATTGAAACCCACCCTGATAAATCAGTCATTTATCTTGGCAGCATTACTAGTCTGCGTGGCGCGGAAGTGCTACTTAAGGTAGCCGAGTTAATCAAGCCAAATGGAATCAAGTTAGAACTAGTGGGTGATTGCCCTGAGCCTGAGTTAAAGAATAAAATTGAACAGGCACAAACTGGCGGAAATGTAATTTGGCATGGATTTGTGCCTAATGAGCAGGCAAGAGAGTTATTAGTTGGCAAACTAGCAGGACTATCGCTATTACGAAAGCATCCAAATTATTTAGTCAGCCAGCCTACAAAAATCTATGAATATCAGGCAGCTGGAATTCCAGTAATTACCACTGCACTTCCCCATGCAGAGAACCTCATTAACTTATCCCAATCTGGATTTGTAGTCGAATTTGATGACGCTGAATCTGTCGCTGAAAGAATAATTGAACTTGCTGCAGATCGCAGTTTATGGCAAAAATTAGGCAAGAACGGCCACCAATATGTAATGCAACATCACAACTGGAATGTTGATCAAAACAAATTTATTGCTGCTCTCGAAGCCGCTTTGGTGAAGTAAGAAATCCGTATCCCCAACATAAGTGCATCACTAAAATCACAATTGGTTGCCAGAATAAACTCTTGAGCTTTCCTTTATTTACAATCAGAACTGATCCAACCACCACTAAAATCAAATATCCAGCAGGTGGAATGAAAAATATCCAGTACCAAGAAACTGACGATAGTGCAGTAACTAGGAGTAAAATTTTGGACAATACCAAAGTAGCAAGCGTCAATGGTGGTGCCAAGTATCTCAATGACTTAGTTTCTGGATAAGTTCTAGTAACTTCTCTTCGCCATCTTCCGTATTCAAAATATTGTCGCGCCAATTTTGAGAGAGTGGATCTTGGTTGATAGCCAACTTCTAGTCTTGGGTCAAACCAAATCTTGCCGCCAGTTTTTCTAATTCGATAATTCATCTCCCAATCTTGAGCACGCAAAAAAGTCTCGTCATAGCCGCCAACTCGAATTAGTGCAGATCGCCTAAACACCCCTAGATAAACAGTATTTACTTCTCCTGCAACGCCACCAGTGTGAAAGCGCGCTGGGCCAACGCCAAAGGCACTTCGCATAGCAGATGCAACAGCAACTTCAAAATTTGTTTTTCCTTTTGCAGCCATAACTCCACCAACCACATCGGCACCAGTTTCGGTAAGTACCGCTACCGCTGTTGAAATGTAATTACTAGGTAATAGTGAATGTCCATCTACTCGGACGATAACGTCATATTTTGCATCTTTAATTGCGTTATTCAAGCCACTGGGTGTTTTGCCAATTGGATTATCAACTAATTTCACCCGAGAGTCTTGCTGTGCAATCTTCGCTGCTATCTCATTAGTGTTATCTGTGGATGGGCCAAGCGCCAAAATCACTTCCAGCGGCCCAATTACTTCTTGACTTAGTATTTGATCAAGTGCGCCTTGCATGTAGCGCGCTTCATTCAAAACGGGCATCACCACACTAACTCCAACTAGCGGCCCTGTGTTCATAGCCTTAAACCTTAGCGGTGAGAGAATGGGCACTTAGACAAGAAGGGTGCTTGGTGTCGACTAAACCACAATTAGTGCTGCACATTGGAACGATGAAGTCAGGCACTACTTACCTTCAAAATGGCTTGCTCAGCCGAACTGAAGAATTGGAATCAACTAATTGGCTTTACCCGATGAAATTTGCGCCAGCTAGAGGTGCGATTAATCACGAGCGGGCTTGCTACGGCCTAGTTGGCAATCACATTCCTTGGGTTGATGCAACCACGCAGAAGCAGATGCAGCCATTGTGGGAAAAATTAAGTAACGAGATATCTAACACAAATCAAAACGTCTTACTTTCTGCGGAAGCGCTAGCTGCAATGTTGGAAGATGGCATAGAGTTACTTCTAGAATCACTTCCAGAGCGCGATATTAGAATAGTGATAACTGCTCGAGATTTAGCCCGAGTTCTGCCATCTTCTTGGCAACAAAGTGTCCGAAATGGTCGACCATTTGGATATCAAGAATATTTTGAGCGCATTAAGCGGGCAGCAGAACTGCCAGTTCGTGAATCGGTGGGAAGTAATTTTTGGCGCAGTTACAACTTGACTGAAGTGATTAATCGTTGGCAAAAATTTTTTGATTTAGGAAAAATTACTTTCGTTACTGTGCCACAGTCACAAAACTCTGATTCACTTTGGAAGAGATTCATAACTGCAATTAATTTACCAATTGATCCTGCTGAGCCAAAATTTAATGATAAACAAGCTCACACTGCGATTACTTGGCCAGAGGCGGAAGTACTAAATGAATTAAATCAGAAATGGGCTAAACAACTAAAAACGAAGAAGAATCGTAATCAAATTCGTCGCCGAATCGTGCAAGAGGGATTCCAAGCTAGAAGCGAACGAGGACGAACAATTGGACTTACGCAAGCGTGGTTGGAATTTGCTCACAGTTGGGCAGACCAGGATGTAGCAGGTTTAGTTGAGTTAGGAGTACGAATTCACGGGGATATAAATGATTTACGAGTTGATCCACAATTGCTTCCAGTTGAACCCTGCTCTGCTGCTGAAATTGCTGAGGCTCGTGCGGTCGCTGATAGGTTCCTTAATCGAATCAGAATGCAGTCAGTTGCCAATCTCTTCGGCATCACTAAACGCCATCGCTAGGGTAGATTTGGGCTAAGAAAATCTCAGAATAGGTTAGTGAATCGGTAATGCAAATTGCAGTGGTTGGTTGCGGGTACTTAGGAGCAGTACTTTCCGCAGTCCTGGCTGAACAAGGTAATAGCGTCATTGGACTTGATGTTGATGATATGAGAGTTTCTCAACTAAATTCTGGGATTGCACCATTTTATGAACCTGAATTTGATTCAGTACTCCAGCAATCCATTTCATCTGGAAGATTAAGTTTCACTACTAACGCAGAAAAGATTTCTGATGCCGAAATCGTATTTATCTGCGTTGGCACTCCACAGAGCCAAAACACAAATGCGGCTGATTTGTCTCAACTTTGGGCAGCGGCCGATGCAATCGCACCCCACTTAGCACCAAATGCGATCGTTGTTGGTAGGTCCACTGTTCCAGTTGGAACTGCTGCAAAACTAGAAAGTCGCATAAACAAGAAGTCAGGCCGAAAATACTCCATCGTTTGGAATCCAGAGTTTCTGCGAGAAGGATTAGCAATTGGGGATACTAGAACGCCAGATAGAATTGTAATTGGAACAAACAATGATTTCGCTGAAAATAAATTGCGGGAACTATATGCACCACAGTTAGCAAAGCAAATTCCAATGCTGGTGTTAGATGTTCCAACCGCAGAGTTAGTTAAAGTTTCCGCAAATGCTTTTCTAGCTACAAAAATATCCTTCATAAATGCTATTGCAGAAGTTGCTGATCTTACGGGTGCAGATATTGTGCAGTTAGCTGATGCTATTGGTTTAGATTCACGAATTGGAAGAAAATTCTTAGCTGCCGGAGTTGGTTTTGGTGGCGGATGTTTACCTAAAGACATTAGAGCATTTATTGCCAGTAGTAATGAATTGGGATCTGAATCCATAAATCGACTGCTTAGCGAAGTTGATCAAATTAACTTGGGCCAGCGAGACAGGGTTGTAAACCTGGCGCGAGAAATTTTGGGTGAAGTTAAAGGAAAGAAGATTGCAGTTTTAGGGGCTGCTTTCAAACCAAATAGTGATGATGTCCGTGACTCCCCTGCTCTAGAAGTAGCGCATATGCTCCATCGGCTTAGTGCACTGGTTTTCGTTCATGACCCCAAGGCTCTGATAAATGCGAGAGCGAAATTCCCAGATTTGAACTATCAAACCGACCTGAATCAAGTCTTTAAGGATTGTGATTTAGTATTGCATCTGACCGAATGGCAGCAATACCGAGATTTAGACCCCGATCAGCTACGAACCTTAGTTGACAAACCGTTCATTATTGATGGGCGGAATGTGCTTGATTTTGCAGCTTGGCGAAATGCTGGGTGGCAAATAACAGGACTTGGCAAAAGGGATTGATGAGTAGTCTGAAAATTAGCACCGATCAGGTGCTTGCAGCTCTTGAGGCTGAAGCAATTGGCATCTTGCGAGAAACTGCTGGAGCATTTAAGAATCCAGTGTTGATGTATTCAATTGGCAAAGATTCAAGTGTTTTGCTCGAATTAGCACGCAAGGCGTTCGCGCCAGCACCAATTCCATTTACATTTCTGCATATTGATACCACATTTAAATTCCGAGAAATGATTGAATTTAGAGATGCACGAGCACGGGAGTTTGGACTTAATCTAATAGTGCACACAAATCCCGAGGGTGCAAATGGCGAAGTTACCGCTTGGACTCATGGTGCTCAGGAATACACCAGAATTATGAAAACAGTTGCACTTAGGCAAGCACTAGATGCTGGTGGATATGACGCCGCTATTGGTGGTGCTAGGCGAGATGAGGAACGATCGCGCTCTAAAGAACGAATATTCAGTCTGCGCGAATCAGGGCATCGTTGGGAGCCTCGAAACCAGCGCCCTGAAATGTGGCGCACACGCAACACTTCACTAAGTGATGGACAAACTATGCGAGTTTTTCCACTTAGCAATTGGACGGAAATTGATGTTTGGCGCTACATAAGCGAG